>Ga0228711_1002900_pt1 | contig 26597 bp, 13 predicted proteins | sample MedpolnodulmetaG_2_FD_177996 | JGI IMG/M metagenome (GOLD analysis project Ga0228711, IMG submission 177996) | Root nodule microbial communities from Medicago polymorpha collected in Santa Monica, California, United States - brown nodules | ecosystem: Host-associated > Plants > Roots > Nodule... | reverse complement strand
AGAGAAAGATATAAAAAAAAATATAAAAAAAATTATATATATATATATATATATATATATATATATATATATATATATATATATATATTATCGAGCCAACTCATGAACCAAACGAGCCGAACTATGTATAGCTCAAGTTCAGCTTATTTAGTTAACGAACTTAATTTTCGGCTCAAGTTCAGCTCATTTGGTTCATGAACCAAACTCAACGAGTTAATTATTAAGTCAAATTCTGAACTATATTCGAGTTGGTTCAGTTTATTGTCAGCTCTATTTCCATTCTTTTGTCTCAATTATTTATTTGAATTGGTTGCTTCTCCCAATGTGTTAGTAGTAGTGATGAAAATGTCAAGGACAAGATAAGGTAAGTAAGAAGTTAAGTTTTCTTGCGTTTTGCACTTTTGACCTGCGGTGCAATCCAATAGTCTCTATTTTTTTTTTATGCAATCAGTAATTCAATAATCAATTAATATTATAGAGTTAAGAAAGAAAAGAAAAGAAAACCACAGAAAAAACAGAGTTGAAGGTGAAAGTTGTAAGAAGTGGAGAGAGCAAAGATGCTAGTGGTGTTAATTATAGGCTCACCCTTTGCAATAATTCTCACAATTATTATCTTCATCTTTCTATTACGCTTTATCCTCCTTGTCCTATTTCTCCTCCTCCTCCTCTTTCTATGTGCTAACCTAGTTTACCTCCTCTTTGATATTCTCTCCAAATCATAATTACTATTAATCTCATCTTCCTTCAAAACGGTACGTACGTTCCATCTTTCTCATTTAGCTTTGATAATTATATTGATCGATTTGTCATTTTTGTCTTTAACCTTCATATTTCTAAGAAAAGAATATTGGTGATCTAAATTTTGATGGGAAGGTAAATTAGGCTGATTAAAGATTGTTTCATTTTCTTAAAAAAATTATTTTTTCATTTAAAATTTAAATTTTTGTTCACCCGAATAATTTATCGTTATTATTGATTTAATTCGATTTTTTCTTTAAAAAAATTCATTTATATTATTAGTTTCCTTTTCAATTTTATGGGTTTGGCATGTGCAACAGATGGGGTGGCACCTTGGCCAAATTGTGTTTTTTTATGAACCTATGTATAGAAAAACAAAAGTTGTTCATAGTTCCCTTAAATTTGTGTCTCTATTCTTTTGTCCTCCAAATATAAGTCACGTTTTTCCATTTTTAAACCCTGCCCAGTTTGTTGTGGATCACAAACCGTAGCCTAAGCCTACTCAAAATAAATTTATGATTATAATTGTGATTATAAGCGGCCATGTAAAACTGTCCCAGCTAGTAACGATTGCAAACTTTGCTTGAGTAGTATCTTGAGGAAATTAATTAGTTTAATAGAAACTCAAATATATTAAATTATTTTTGGTCTTTTAGTTTTGCAGGTGTTAATCAATCTCTGGAGTACCGGAATGGTGAGATACGATGGTCAGTAGTATCTTGAAGATTTTTAGTGCCTCCTTGAAATTGCGGGTAATGAAGAAAATTTAGGAGTGACTTTCACATACCAATTATATTCATATGTAAATTTTGTGGTGATAAAAAAAAAGTTTACTTCTAGTACCCTTAAAGAAACATGTTCACATCTAGCTGGAATAGTTTATAACTCTGCTTTAGCTTATTGAATTAATAATCTGACGTTGAAAATTGACATTATCTAAATTTATATCTAACCAGTAATCGCTTGTTGTTTATGGATAGTGGAGATTGGGTTTCATTTTAAGTTTAGTGTCAAAAGGTTTGATTTTTCCATCAGAAATTTTTAGTCCCTATAAAAAATTTCCATCAACATTTTTTCCTTAAAATACTTAAGGAAAATGTCACAGGGACAAAAAATTATGATTTTATTTTGTAGGGACTAAAAACAAAACTGTGAATATTTACAGGGACTAAAAACTTAATTAATCCATAATTTTATAATGATACGATTCAAATTTCATTCATAATAGTTGTAAATTTATCATTAGTGTAACTGTTATCAATAATAATTTTCCTTTCCTCAATTATATTTTAACAAAATGAACTTTAATTGCAAAACATCCATCGCAAAAAAGAGGTGTTATACTAGATATTTTTTAAAGGGCCTACACTTTTCACTTTCTATATCAATTGTTACTCTCAAACATGTCATAATGGAAACTATAATAATGTGACATAAACACACTTTTTTTGGTGGTGGTCTATATAATTCCTATTATGGGCAAAAGAGGGACATACATACATGTAGTGCAATTATGGAAGCTAAGAATTTTGTTTTTTTTTTAAGGGAAAACTAAGAATTTTGTTAAGAGGTTTAATTATGTCCTTAAATTATTTGAGATTTTTTAATAGGATTTTAAAGTAAAAAAAATATTGTAATTAAATGTCTAAAATTCTTAGTAATTTGTAATTATGCCCTGAATTATTTTTTTTAATCGTATCTCTAAACTTTTAAATAATTTGTAATTAATAAAATCCCTGAATATAGGAACCCAAGTACAAATATTTAAAAGTGTAAGAACCTAATAATTTAAATTATTCAAAAGTTTGAGAATGACTTAATTATATGAAAAAATAATGACTTGATCATAAATTATTTAAAAGTTTTGACATTCAATTAAAAAGATATAATTTAGAGATATAATAACTATTTGAGTGAGAATCCATTTTGGTCCCTGACAAAATGTCTAGGGGTCAAATTAGTCCTCGGTAAATAATAAGATCATATTTAATCTCTTACAAAATTAAACCAAGACAATTTAATTTTCGGATCCATTTCTATGATTGAACCTATGACATGTACCGTTAATTGACTATGCTGCGTTAACAATGTCAGTTAAGTGTCAACGTAAAATTAAAAGAATCATTACGTAATTTTTAGAACTTATTTTGACAATTTGATAGAGTTCTGAAGCAATATGAAGTGTCCAGGAGTGTTAAAAGCAAGAAACTTGGAAGAACTAAAAGCAACAAATCGTGTCACGATTTTCATTACCATGACGCGATTTCATTGGCAGAGAGTGATGTTTTTGAGCTACTGAAATCGTGAAACGATTTCTAGTAGCGCGCCACGATTTTGAAGAAGGATCTGGAAGGATTTTAGGGTTTTGAAGCAATCGTGGAGCGATTTTTACTACCGTGACGCGATTTTGGGCGCATTCAAACTTGCCTATTTAAGCTGAAGTCAATTCCAAACACGAGGGTTACGATTTTGGAGAGCAAGAGTGCGATTTTGAGACCTGAAGACTGCTAGAAGGGAGATTTCATCCTCCTTTACTCAGTTCATGTATGTTTTAATTATTTCATTGATTATGCTATTTGTAAACTCGATTATGAGTAGCTAAATCTCTTAGAGATTAGGTTCGAGATGATTCCTTGTAACCCTAATTGAACCATATTGTTGTGAAACTCTATTTATTGTGAATGACAATCTAGTTTTTATTCAATTCAATTGTTCTTAATGCTTTTTATATCCTGATCAAATATAAACATGATTAAGTGAGAACGAATGACTACTGACTATAGCTTTCGACTTAGACCAGACCTAATTGAATTGTTCTAATAAACATGGTTAGTCTAGGAATGGATAATTGTTTATTAGTGATATTAGGTTAACATGCTTCAAACCTTTAAAGATTATTAGATCACCTAAGGAATTAATGGTTGTAGTTTGAAAAGAGGGTTCTAACTCAAGGGATTGATTAGAACTATTTTGTTAACCACCGTGGAACTAGAGAATCATTCATAAGTATAGGTGCAATATACCAATTGGGGGAACATCGATGATTCGAAAGACCTGATCTCATCTCTCCTTATCTTTTCCAAAACAATCTTATTTTCTGTTTATTTACTTTTTATGCACACTAACCTACTGCCTCGGGCACTTATAGAATTTACACATCCTAGATAATAACCTTATTGCTAAATTGAGATTAACACAGTCCTCGTGGATACGAACTTATTTTATTACTTTGATAGTTTTAGTACACTTGCTAAAAGTCTATCACAAAATAAAACAAAAAATTGAACGGTTTAACTATCGGAGAATGAATGATCGTGTTTCACACACAAGAGAATGACTAATCTGTAATTAACGCATAAATAGAAAATAAGTTGAAAATTGAAAACCCTAAACACACATTCTTTTGTTTTGGCTTGTTGCATCTCGTTTTCAGGTTCTATTTTTTTTTTAACACCATTTTGTATTCGGCGAGTATCAGTGATGTCGACTGTTTTGATCAAAGAATATCACCGGAAAAAAATACCAATTTGATCTCTTAACATGTAGCCTAACTTTTTTTAGTTAAATAAACATCTAAAAAAATTATAACATAGGATGATTTTGTACATATTTATAACACTTTTGCGGCGTCTATTCAAACCTTTTGTTTTATTGCCCTTATTTTTTTTTTTCCGATCCTCAAATATTTTCCGTTCATATTTTATGTCTCTGTTTTTTTGGGTACAATTGTCCCTGCTTTAAGTAAGGTGATGCGTACCCTTCAAATTTTTGAATTTTTTGCATGAATATTTAGAATACTATAAAAATTTATCCTAGATAAAACTATAATTTTTTAATAAAATTTGAAATAAACATGAATTTCTAAGTTTTAAGAAATACATATTTAATTCATTTTGTGCTAAAATATTTAAATTTTTGCAAGAGAAAGTCTAGAATGTATTAAATATGTCTGTGAAAAAAATTCAAATTTTAAATGATACATGATAGACTTTTAGCAAGTGTACTAAAAATGCATCGAGTTAATAAAATTTATAAGTTCATATCCACATGGACTGTTTCAATTTCTACTCGACAATTTAATTATACTAAGGATTTAACAAATAAGGGGTGTGTAAAGTATATGTTTGAGTTTAACAATAAAACAAAACAAAATAAAAATAAATGGTTTTGAAAAATATTAGAGATTAAAATGATCAAGGTTTCGAATCCTTGATTGCTCACCGTGAATAATTTTCTCCTCTTTGCTCTCAATGCTCACCTAACTTTACGACGAATTAACTTGTTCGTTTTGATCAATCTATTGACTCAAAACCCTTTCCTAGGTTATAACCTCTTAATCTCATAACTCGATTGAATAACTACAGAAGTGATGTTCTAGTTCGTTAACCCTAAGTCTTAACTCTCAACTTCCTATCTCTAGTTTCATATGTTGAGTTAGTCACAATTACTAGGTCAGGTTCAATAGCTAGGGTTAGTAGTCAATTGAAACCTAAATTCAATTCAAGCAATCGATAGAAGCTAGTGTTTTTTTTTTTTTGATAAGGCCAAGAGAAAGGTTAGGCATCAAGGGGAAACTGAAGCATCCCAACTAGGTTGGCACCCAACAGAGACCCCCATCCTCTACCGCCTTTCCAATACGTAATATTATTAAAAAAGGGAAAAAATATTTACAAGAGGGGGGACTAGGCCAAAACCCTCAGAAACAACAAAAAGCTAAAATAAAAGAAGCAGGAAAAAAACTAAGGGAAATGGTAATTAGGCAAGCCATTTCTGTCCCTAGTAAAATCAACTGCCAAAGAGGAAGGCATGGTGGTGTACCAAATGGTATCCATCACTTCATGACCCAAAGTAGCAAGCTTATCTGTACAACAATTTCCTTCTCGGAAGACATGAGAACAAATTATCGTCATACCGTGCTGCAAACAGTTATGCCAGTGATTCCTCAGACGGATAGGAATGAGAGTAATATTTTTAAATGCATGCACAACACTAGAAGAGTCGCATTCCAGCCACAAACGGTTCCAATGATTACAGACAACAAATTCCATAGTTATAATCAAACCCATCAGCTCCGCTTCAAAAACAGACCCACTACCAACATTACTAGCAAAGCATCCCAAAAAGGTTCCTCGAAAATCACGAAAAGTTCCACCACAAGAAGCATTAAGATTAGCAACCGAGCCATCTGTATTAGCCTTCACCCAAGTAATGGTGGGAGGCTTCCAAACCACGGAAACAATTTCTTTGACACGCCGGAAAGTAGGGGGATCAAGAAATTATTTAAAACAACAACCTCAAAAGGAAGACAATTACCATTCGAATTCATACCCGACATAGCAACAAAAGATGTTATTTTGGCCATAGTATCATGAAGGGAAGGATGAGCCGAGCTGAATCTAAGTGCATTCCGAGAAAGCCAAATACAATAAACAACGTGAATAATTGCACCCACCATGACGTCCTTCATTTGTGAGCTGCAGCGATCAGGGATGCAATCGAGCAAGTTTTGAATCGAAGACAAAGGCAGAGAGTGGTTTAGCTTCAGACCTAGGCACCGCCAAACAGCCACCGCAAAATCACATAAGAGGAATAAATGTGAAGAAGACTCAGCATGCTTGTAACACAAACCGTAAATAGAGACCAAAGTTCACCCACGCTTTTGCAAGTTCTCATCCGTGGGGAGCTTGGACAACATGAGACGCCAGAAAACAAAAGAGTGTGACGGAGGGATGCAAGGACGCCATATAATAGAGGCCCAGTCAAGGTTGGCCGGAGGAGGATGAAGGAATTGGAAAGCCAACTTAGCAGAGAGGTTGCCGTCCGGAGCATATAACCAAGCACGCCTATCCGTCAAAGGAGTGACTCTGCCACCAAAGGATAATCAAGAATAGAAGGAAGAAGCTGCCACCGACCATTAGTAATAACAGTTTGAAGCTTGGCGGTAAGATGTGGAAACAAATGAGGCGGTGAATTGAGAGCAGATACAAGAGTAACTCCCATCCAATTATCCAACCAAAGGTTTATTTTTTCACCATTACCAATAATCCAGATTGAATTCTCAGAAACCGTAGACACATACTCCCTCACACCCGGCCAAATAGAAGATTTGAAATAGCAGCTTCGCGGGAGACCAAAAGAAAGAAAATAGTGTTGAAAAAGGCTAGAGCATTGTGATTCTTGAGTAAATAGGTTCCAACTCAAATGCAAAAGCAAAGAGGCATTAATAGACCGTGTCGACTTAAGATCAAGACCTCTAGAGTCCCACGAAAGGCACACTTGGTTCCAAGAAACCGTACAAATTTTGCGAGTATTAATATCACCACTCCAAACAAAATTTTTAATCCACCTATCAAGCATATGTAACAAACGAGCAAGCCAACGGTAAATGTGAAAGGAGTAAACCAACATACCGTGCACTATTGATTTCACCAATTGAACCCGAACCATAATAGATAGAAGGACACCTTTCCATGTTGCAAGCTTCACCTTGATGCGATCGACAATCGGTTGGAAATGAATACACTTTGGCTTACCTTGGAAGATGGGGCAGCCCAGTTATTGGAAAGGCAAAATACCAACCGAAAATCCTGACATTTGCGCCAACATATTTCTTCGGGCAACAATCATAGCACCAGTAAACATTTTACTCTTCTTAAAGTTAACAAACTGACCTGAAGCTTCAGAATAAGCGTGAAATACTCGCAGGAGGCATCAAATATTTCTTTTCGAACCAACACAACAAATAAAGACGTCATCCACATAAAGAATATGAGTCGGAAAAGACATACCCCGACAATAAGTCATAGGCTTCCAGGAATTAGAAATTTTTTCCATCTCCAGAGCTCTACTAAGCACTTCCTCGGCAAGACAGAAAAGAAGCGGGGAAAAGGGATCCCCCTGATGCACACCTCGCTTACAAGGAAAATAACCAACAACATTGCCATTAAATAAAATAGATAAATGAGCTGAGTGCAAAATATCCAGAATCCAATTACAAAATAAATGAGAGAATCCAAACTATCGTAGGACATCCAATAAAAAATTCCAATCAAGCGTATCGAAAGCCTTGCGAATATCCACCTTCATGGCTATGTTTCCCCCAAATTGCTTCTTTGTTAACAAGTTAATTATCTCAGAAGCCAAAATAATACAATCTGATATATTGCGGTCTCTAACAAAGCCTCGTTGCTGAGGAGAAATAATACGCATACAAATGATGGCCACCCTCTCTGCTAAAATCTTTGTGACAATTTTGAACTGAAAGTTCGCCAAAGCTATAGGACGGAAATCTCCCATGGAAGAAGCCCTTGGAATTTTCAGAATCAAAACTAGAATATTTGCATTCAAATTTGGTGCAAGAACACCTGTATAGAAGAATTCTTGAACCGAACTCACAACATCCACCGCCACAATGTCCCAAAAAAATTGATAAAAATGAGCCCCAAAACCATCAAGGCCAGGGGCGCCATCCACATTCAAACCAAACACCGCATTTTTAATCTCATCAAGAAGCGGCATCGCAGTCAAAGCAATATTATCCTCCTCTGAAACTATCGTCGGGACAACTCTCGCAACAATCCCATTAGAAATACAATGATTATTACCGCCAAATATATCTTGGAAATAACCAATAACATGTGCTTCCATTTGTGCTGGATCCGTAATGCGGACATCTCCATCCTGAAGCAAAGTAATAGGCTTGATAGAAGATTTTATTCGAGCCATTCTATGAAAATAAGCCGTATTTCGGTCACCAAAAATAAAGCTTTGATTCCTGGCCTTCTCCCTCCAAAATTGATCTTGAAAATTCATAGCTCTCGTGAGAGTCAATTGCGCCTGTAATTCCTGAGCATGCAAGGACGTGTCCAGACCCTCAACATCAATTAAGGCCTGGATACGCTCTACCTCATCTGCGCAAGCTTTACCTGCCTTTGCACATCGCCGAACACTGATTTGTTCCAAACACGAAAAGCATCTTTTACTCGTAACAATTTTATCTGTAAACGATGCATACCTGATCCCACAACCTCTTTTTTCCAAATATTCAACAATAAAGGTCTACAATCAGCATGAGTTGTCCAAGTTTTAAAAAATTTAAAGGAAGCAATCTTGCGAACAAAAGAAAAGTCTGAATGCACCAGCAGAGGATGATGGTCTGAGTGAGTCCACACTAATGTCGTGCACGAAGTAACTCCCCACAAATTAGTCCATGCTTCATTACAAATAGAACGATCAAAACGTTGAAAAACGGAATCCGAATCCAACCTGCCGTTATTCCAAGTAAATTGCACACCATTTGTATGAAGATGCAGCAAGAGATTAGCATTAGACCAGGAAAGAAAATCATTGCAAGAGATGGATGATGGAAGGCGACAACCCCTTTTCTCATGCGCACCAAGCACTACATTAAAATCCCCCAAAAAAATCCACGGAGCATGATAAGTGTTCTACAAAGACGTCAAATCTGCCCACAATTATCGTCGTAAAATATAGGAAGTATTAGCATAAACACCGACAATATAAACTTGTGTCCCCCTGCAAATATGCTCCAATACCAGACACTGAGAAGAAGCAAAAACAACTGTAAAAGTACAAGCAGAACCCCAAACTGCCCAAAGATTTGGAATCAGAGGATCCCTTTTATTTTCAACATAATTAGTAACATTAATACTCCGCCAATACCATAGTTTCCGAAGGAGTTGTGACTGCTGGTGCAGAAATTATGTTTCCCTCATTCCTAGCCTGAGCTTCGGCCTCATCAGCGTGCAAGTTGGCTTCCAAAGCTAGAAATGCTTCAGTTGAGTTGAAATCATGCGCTGGTACTTACTTAGTAAGTGACTGCTGATGTTGTTGTGAGACATCATTTAGCTGCTCAACATCACGTGGCTGCTGGTGTTGATACGGTGGAGCTTGAGTTTCCACATTTATTGTAGGAATTGAATGTGGAATTGATGGGGGAGCTTGAAACGCTGCAGAAGAACCTATTCCAGTCGGGTTATCCTTTAAAGGAACCCATTCAATTCTTTTTGTTGGAACCTGTTTTTTCCCTTGAACAACTTTTTCCTTTTCTGCATTGCTATCCTTTTCTTTCCGGGGGTAGAGCCACCGACAAGTATTAACGGCATGGCCTATGTTTTGACAATGTGTGCAAAAATCCAACATACGCTCGTAAACAACCTCAACAGGAAACGCAAAGCCATCTCTTTCAACAATAATTTCATAGAATATCTTGCGAGTAAAATCCATATCTACAAGAATTCTAGCATAATGCCCAAACAACCGATTGGTAGTCGCGTTGTCTATTAGAAGCGGGGTGCCAACCACATTTGCAATCTCACGGAGGGTTCTCTCCATCCAATACTTCTGAGGCAGTTCCATAAGTCAAATCCAAACCTGAGCATGGGAATTGCGTTGATTATGCATATTAAAATCCTTAGCCCATTCGAAAAGCCTTAGGACACCAGGTTTCAAATTAACGGTGCCCGCAACCCAGACATTTCCCTTATCGTTCTCAGTTGCAAAGAAAAATTCGTAATAACCCCGGCCTAACGACGTCATGCTCCAGTTGGCTGTTGTTTTCCAAACTTTCTGTAGTTTCGTCTGAATATCCTTTTTTGTATAAGGTTTATCGCCTTTGTTCAAAATCAGTCGTCCCCGCAAGTTATGCTTGCATACTGCCGTGCCTTTCTCGTAAACTTCTTCTGTGATTTTGACGCTCACTTGTTCCCCTCTAATTAGAGGCTGAGGCAGATTATCATTTGAGGCTGTTTTGGTGGAACCGGTCAAAGCCTGTGCAAAGGAAACAAGCAGTGCAACAACTGATGGAATTGTTGCAGCCCTCGCAGCTGTGGGCAAGGGTGCTGGACGCGACAACTCAGCGTGCCAGTCAAACATGGCCGTTGAACTCGCAAGAAAAGATAGGTCAGTAAGTCTGGAGGTGAAAGAACTAACAGTACGGTTCAAAGGTATGGAGAAAACGTGAATCAGCCTTTGTAATACTCGCAAGCATTAACCCGATTGCGTTTCCCCAATTTTATTGATCCCTAATGTCAGATCGTGATTCTAGAAGGTGGTGATGGGCGGCCGGAATAAAGTAACCGTGGTGGTTCACCAAACCCTGGCAGAGCAAAATCCTTATGAAATCCTTCATCCCTAATGGTTTAGAAAGAAATACGACTTGACAAATGCAAGTTATTTAGAAAGCTTTCCAAGTAGTAGAAACAATAAAGTGAGTGAATAGTATAGGAAATATATGAAGAACGTCATACACACGATATTAAGAAAAGCATTAAGCAAGAATAATTATGAATAAAGACTGGGTTTTCATTGATATCAAAGAGAGTTTCAGATAAATTACATGGTTCACAGATTACACTAAATTCATCTCAAGCTTAATCACAAGAAATTAGTACGACATGATCAAAGGAATAAACAACATAAAAAGAAACTAAACCCGAAATTCGTTCGGTGTTGCGCCTCCTCGAGTGTTTCCCTTCAATACATGTTGCTCACTAAACCCAATCCGTGAATCTCCTTCCTTTTCCCTCGCGTGCTGTTCCTATTCCCCAAAACCGTGATTCTGTTCAAAGTCGTAATTCTCTTGTGCCCAGAAACGTGAATGCCCTCTGTGTTGTGCGGCTTCCTCTTTTTATAGGTGATGTAGGCCTAGTTGCTTTCTTTCTTCACAAGCATGCTACGTTTTTTACTTTTCTTTTGCTCAAGCGCACTTCAATTTTTTAGTCCAGTTACCAATGTTTCTTACTAGCAAATCTCTAAACAATGTTGTGCCTTATTTTGTCTCATTAGCACATGACTATCAATGTAAAAAAAATAGAATTTTATTTCATTTTGCATGGTTAAAATTGTATTTAAAAACAATTAATTAAATCTACACCTAACACAATTGATAGAAACCTTGGAAGGGTCGAAACTATTTGATACTCATCAATCAATAATTGAAGTAAAGTCAAGTGGTTGAGCAGAGACATTCAAACGAGTTTGAGAGGAAGAGGTCCACAATTTAAATTGTTGTTACTGATGTAATATTTATAGAGGTGTATTATATGAACATTTTTCGATAATTTTTGAAACAATCAAAGATAATAAAGCAATTTGTAATAACGACATGAAAATTAAAGCACACGTTAAAAAAAGCTTGTATAACTTTGCATAAAAGGTTATTTATTAGGTTGTTCTAAAATGATTGTCAATGTATCATTCTCATGTTTATACTACCACCACTGTTCCATAACAAAAAGCAAATGCTATTTAAAAAATGTCACCTTTAGTTTTTAATATAATTTCAATTATTTTTAGAGTAAATTACACTCTCATCCCCTTAAAGATGCTTGAATTACACTCTCCTTCCCTCTTATGTTAAAATATACACTTCTCTCCCTTGAAAAGTAAAGTTGATGCTCTCCTCCCTTGTGAGATGCTTGAATTTCAACCCCCTCCCTTAATAATTAAATATACACTACACTTTAATCTATTTTAACATAAATAAATATTTTTATAATAATAATATATACTAATTTTGAATCACGATTTAAAAAACATAAATTCATTTTTTTATATTTAAATGTCAATTATAATTAAATTTAAATATTTTGTTATTAATTTTATAATTTGGAGTATAAAATTCACATTTCAATAAGCATTTCAATATCTTATTGTTTTGCAGCTAATGTTAAGGACAAATGAATTTGGTAACTTCATGAATCTTCAAAATATAATGTTTCTAGTGCTTATAACTACTTACTTTCAATGGACCAACATATCATCGTTGATCATTTAAAAAAAAAATTGGTATAAGGAGGTTTCATTAAAAGTCAATCTTTTTGCTTGGCGTTTGTACCTAATCGTTTACCAGCTGCAAATAACTTAATTGAGTGAAGGATGCTTCAACCAAATGCTACATTTTGTGAGGGCAATTTTGGCAAGGAGGAGGATATCAATCATCTCTTTTTGCTTGCAACTTTTTTGGAGAAGTTTGGTTTGGTATTTATAATTGGTTAGATTTAACTACGGTTCATCCGACTCAAGTTTTCAATCATTTATTTCAATTTGGATCGATTGGCGGCTCCTCAAAGAAAGTTTGCTTTGTTCTTCATTTAATTTGGTTTAGTTGTGTTTGGACTATTTAACACGAAACAAATTCAAGAGTTTTAAAACAAAAGGGGGAATCTCTTTAGCGTCTTCACGAGAAAATAAAGCTACAATCTTACTGGTGGCTAAAGGGTAAATCATCCAAATTTTGCTTTTAACTATCATAAGTGGTGGCTTAACACTCTTTTGTGTTTGCGTGTAACTACCTAGTCTTGTTTTGTTTATTTTAGAGAGCTTGCTTTTTGACTCTCTTTTTTTTCATGCGCTATTGAATCTTTGATGTAACTATTAATTTTTCCTCTCAGTCTTTTCTAGCACTCCTTTGTGCGAAATTGACTAGAAAGTTCAGTTAATATATTTCATTTTAACTTCTTAAAAAAAATTATAAAATTGTTATTCTCTTTTTTTTTGTTTACAATTTCTCTTAAATTGTATGAAATTGTTTACTACAATTATTGTGCTATAGAGAGTAACATACTAACAACTAACATTATACTTATAGAAAAAATAACACTACCTAATCTCTGTCTTGTTGTAATAGACCGTTACTAAATAAACACTATCTAATTATTATCAGCTCTATTGCTTTCAAAATCTGGCTAAGTGATTATTTCACTCATTTAAATTACATGTATTGCAATTTATATATAAGAAATATATGTATATGTATAAGGCCCATACTTAACAAAAAGGAAATTTGAAATGGCTAGAGTAGTACTTTCTGTCTACTTCTCCAAGTAGATATACGTTTTCCCTCTTGCATTTAGTGAGAATGAATGATGATACAAGCAAGTACATTGCTAACTTCGTCTCCAAAATGGGAGAAACAGTGACACTTACCATTAATGAAAACTCACATGCTATTGTCCCCAAATGTTTTATGCTTATCCACCGAATCTATACTATTAATCATAATATGATCATATACAAGACACTATAAATATTCTTGTTTTAGATGAAACTTGTTGAAAGTTAATTTTTATTTTTCTTTGTTCATTCATTCATTCATTCATTCATTCATTCATTCTTCTTAACATATGGGAAAATCAAGTATTAGTTGTAAGGGATTTTGGAAAGGAGGGTTTGGAATAATGATGAGGAAAATGGTGGAGAAAAGAATATTATGGTCAGAAAAAGGTGTGAAGCAAGGTCATTTTGTGGTGATTGCAACACAAGGGTGGAAAACAGAAAGATTCTGTATTGAATTGGAATATTTAGATCATCCTGAATTTGTGAAATTGTTAAAGCAAGCTGAAGAAGAGTTTGGATTCTCTCAAGTTGGAGCACTTGCAATTCCTTGTGAACCAGATGAGTTGAAGAGAATCATTAGAAGGAAAAAACAGCACATAAACAACAAGGGTATTACTATTACATGTTAGGTAAAATATGAGATGAATAAAGTTGTCCCTTCTTTAATATTTTTTTGTGTGTATACCTTCTAATGTTTTGGAGGGCTATACACATTTTTAGTACTTTTTTATTTCATTTTTAATAATTAGCGAACTAGCTAGCTAGAGGACATGCAATAAGATTGTGATTTTGTGCCCCTGTAATGTAAGTATAATATAACTTGCAGGTGCAAGAGGGCTAGATTAATTAGCATGCATTTCCTTCTCTTGTAAGTTTAGCTTGTAAAAATGGTTATAATTAGTGAATAATGAGGACCTTTGCTTTTAGTACTATATAGTATAATAATAATAATAATAACTTATGGAATGATGACTTAAACTAAATCTATGCCTTGAGTCAACTCTAAAATTATGGAATGGAATGATTGATAAGGGAGTATATGGGTCCATATTTTTTTTTAAGGAATATGGGTCCATAATATTAGTAACTGTTACAAAATAGTATAAAAATCAACCTCATTGGAGGTTATGTTTTTGTTTTAGATTTTTTTAAAATAATTTTTGATGTTCTAGTTATGTCTATGTGTAGGTTATTATAAAAAAAATTGAAAAATAATTTTTATGCTTGAAAATGAATAACTATTTTTATTAGCTTTCATTTTTAATAAAAGAGAGAAAAGTATAATTTATAGTGTCTATGATTTTTCAACCATATAATGAAAAACAATTTTAACAAGCATAGTTTTCTACTTGAATAATTTTTCAATCATGGTTTATTTTATTTTTTTTAAGTCTAAAGAATAATTTCTAAATTGTTTATAACAAAAATCGTTTTAGACAATCTATAACAAACATGCCTTAAAAGTGAATAAGAATTCATATAGTAGATAAAAATGTCAAGCAGAGAAAACATACATATAGGTGAAAAAGATTTGTATTGTATATCAAATGACTTATTGTTTTAGGCAAAGACGTACTCTCCAAACCTCTCTCAAAAAAATGTACTCTCCAAACCACTCGTGTATAATTATTGCCCTTAGCTAGCCCAATGTAATTAAGTTGACGCCACAAAGCAATCACAAATCACTTGGCAACACCTCAGGAAATCACATATAAAGATAATAAAAGATAATGAACAACTGGGGACTAGGCCAATACTCAAAATAACACAAGTAACTGTCTCGTTAAACACCTTATCAAAAACAATCAAATAAGATAAAACCATGGTTAAAAGGAAAAAAAAAGTGTGTGGGGAAACTTAGAAAAAAGGTACAGAATGACTCGATGAAATCGATAATTAGGCAGCATAACCCTAATTTTAAAGATGTTTTCAACAACAAAATTAGAAATGATTGACCATCCATGAGAGCCATGGGAAGAAGTACTAAAGGCCACTAACTTATCAGCATTTACATTGTCTTCCCTCTAGATATTGGAAACTTTAAAACTCATATATGACTCCAAGGAAAAGGAACCCTGTAATCAGAATGGAAAGAACTCTGCATATATATATGGCAAAATGAATGCCCAATGAGATGCTAAAACAAAGTAGAACAAAACCAAATTGATCTTCAAATAATCCCCCATCAGCAGAAGAGCCTGGAGAACCACAGGTTGCACCATCTGTGTACTATACACTTTGGGAGGAAAAGGGTAAGATAGAGAAATGCGTAATATGAATGTAAAAATAGAGCATTAATATGCCAGGGATGTTCTTCAAGTGACAAAACTAATTTCAAAGGGAAAATATCGTTAAAGTAACGTTATATACACATTTAATTTGATGTAAAATATATTAAGTTACAATAACGACGATAAATAATTCCCTCGAAAAAAAAACGACTGATAAATAAATTACTTTCTTCTTTGTCAAAAAAATAATAATAAATTACTTTCTTAACAAGTGCTATAGATCAAACAAATTTTCTTACACCTTCTGATCATTTCTTAACCCAGACTGTGCCACTTGATTTATACTTTTTTCCACCAATTAGTCTAATGGATCACTTGTACCCAAATTCTATAGTATTTGATTTGCCATTACAAAAAATCGTATATAGATAATATATTGTATATAGTAAATGATAAAGGAACTTCTACAGTACACCCTACAAATTGAGGTGTATCGGTACTCTTCCTTCAAAAATTTATAATTTAACGATCATTTTATGAAATAAAGAGTTATTTATTAATATTTATATTTTATAAAACATCATTTCATTGTTTATAAAAATCATATTAAATTTTTAATATTTTCTCATAAAAAATAATCAATATTCTTTGTTATATGTAACAAAAATTCAAAAAAAGTAAATTTTATTTCGTCGACACTTTTGGTAAATAAGATCTAATTATTGTAATTGTTAATGATAGAAAACAATTATTTTTCTTCAAATTTTTGAGTGTACCATAGAATTTGCCAAATGATAAGGTTATATATTGTTGTGTATCGGAGGTTATGAATTATGATACGTGGAGTAATAATGGGAAAGAAATTCGATTTTTTTTTTTTTGTTTACAATTTAGTTTTTTTAGGAAAACCACCGCAACAATTTAGAAATCGATCAAAAGTAACTAAAATTGGTGAAGTCAAAAGAATCCACTACATCACAATTAAATAAATATTATTTGATATCTAAGGTTTTTGGTGGGTATTGATATCATGCAGATCAAATTAGTTCAAAATTAAAATCAATTTTATAATAATTAAAAATATAAAAAATAACATATTTTAAATATATTTTTTGAAGGTAAATATAAATAATTTAATAACATGTTATTAAACAATTGAATGTTAAATACATAGCTAACTTTAGAGCCGTGGCGGTTTCATCTTTTTTTAATATACTAAAGGGAAAATAAATAAGGTGGAAAAAAAAAAACATGTAGGCAAGTTAGTTTCTTTTGTTGTTCCATTTTTTGTCGCTTTCTCCATCATTTAATTTTGACGGTGAATTTCTCGTCCCACCACCTTAACCTTAAATGGGATAAATAATTTAATAACATGTTATTAAATAATTGAATGTTTTTTTTAAGAAATCAAAAAGGAATATATTAGAACCAACAGATTATCCCTCCAGCACAAGGTGTGTCAAAGAGAATTGCCAATAATTACAACAATGTTTCAACGAAAATAATAACGATCAACCATGACCCAAACACATAAATGGGTTCTAGCACCAATCATGAAATTTATAATAGAAAGCAACAGATTGAGCTTTAAACCACCAACAAAAAAGAAGTTTGATATTTTCCAAAAGCTGATAAGGAGTGCTTTCTTTCGCACGGAAAATTTTAGCATTCCTTTCGTTCCAAATTACCCAAGAGCTTGCAAACCATATTAAATGCATAAAATAACACCGGGATTTTGCAAGACATGCGGAAGTGCCAAACTGAAGATAATGATCCAAAATAGTTGAGGGGTCTTCTGAGTGAACACCCAACCAATGACGAACAAGCTGCCAAACTTGACCAAAAGCACTGCAGTGCAAGAAGAGATGTGCATCAGATTCAATCAACTCGCAACCTGTTACACATAGCTGAGCATCATGCTAAAAGAATCCCCCTTCGAAATAGATTCGCCTTCGTAGGCAATCTATCTCGAAAAAACCGCCAAGTAAAAATTGAAACTTTGAGATGAACATCTTTCCTCGAAAGGAGAGACGCGGGAACTGCATGGACATAAGACATTGGACATAATTTAATAACATGTTATTAAATAATTGAATGTTAAATACGTACCTAACTTTAGAGAAGTGGCAGTTTCATCTTTTTTTAAGAAAAATAAATAAGGTTAAAAAAACATGTAGACGAGTTAGTTTCTTTTGTTGTTCCATTTTTTGTCGCTTTCTCCACTATTTGATTTTGACGGTGAATTTCTCATCCCACCACCTTAACCTTAAATGGGATAAATAATTTAATAACATGTTATTAAATAATTGAAAGTTAAATACATACCTAACTTTAGGGCAGTGGCGGTTTCATCTTTTTTTAATATACTAAAGAAAAAATAAATAAGGTTAAAAACAGATGTAGGCGAGTTAGTTTCTTTTGTTGTTCCATTTTTTGTTGCTTTCTCCACCATTTGATTTTGACGGTGAATTTCTCGTCCCACCACCTTTAACCTTAAATGGGATAAAAAAAAAAAATAATATTGGTCTAGCTATTCATTTACCGCTCCCCCTAATCTTTTAAACAATTTGTCACGGGATAAAATCCTATCAATAGTTGTTGATCATCAATCACTTGAACTATATAAATTACGTATGTATATGTGAATTTAGATTATCTATCGTTAGAGAATGGAGATTCCACGCACTTATGCATTAAGCTGTTTGGACTCATTGGATCGAGATCCAACTTTAAGCTCAATAGATCAACTTTTAAATAAACTCAAAATTGAAACCAATCCATCTTAATCAAATGACTATGTGCTGATTGTGCAGTCTTGAAGGGAATGTGTACTAAATATGTGCAGTGTAAATACCACAAATGAATTATATGATCAAAATTAGACGGTCCCTTGTAAGAAATGAGTCACATCACATGCATTGTCTATTCCAATCTAAGGTAACTTACTAAACATGTTTTATAATTGGTCATTTGGTCTAAAGAGAATGACCCTCGACAATAATCAATCATTTCATATTCCTTTTTGTTTTATTCATCCAACACTATCACCTCAAGTGAATAGGACTTATCAAATAATAATAGGTAACCATACCATGCATGTATCCTTTCAATTTAATTCTCATATATATGTCTCAAGTACAGATTCCAGTCACCATCCCCATGGCAGAGTAATGGCATGGTAGAGCATAAGAGCAGTTACAGGTGATTTGGACATATTCCAATTGAAGCATGGGATAACCCACATCCTCTTTTGCTATTAGTTAGGGTCCCTTTGCTAAGGGAGACAGATGGGAAGGTGAGGTACAATAATTCGTTCCATGTCATGGTTTGGTTTTTTACATCTACATTGTGAATTTTCATTTTCATTTTCATTTTCATTTCGCTTAGAAAGATATGGACCTAGATTGCTTGCCGTAAAAACAAGTTAGTTTGCATCTTAGTTATTGAAAATAAGACATTTAAGATATTTTGCACTAACAAACTCACTTGTAAATAACTGTGGTTGTTGAATTTAGATCAAATAGCTAAGACGAATAACCGCGTTACCCAATTAATATGTTTAATCTAAATCTCAAAAATATATCAATGAGTGATGGTTATACCAACTAAGTGATGGTGATATGCACATACATTTGGATCTTTTGCTTCAACTAGTTATTACTTAGGCTTTAAATTTGAAATGAAAAAGAAAATCGTCGGTAGGTTATAAATAAATTTCCTTACTTTGACTAACTAGTTAGAGCTTTTTGCTTTAAATCATCAAATTCTTCAAATGTGTCTCTTCAAATCAAAATTTAAATTAATTTTTCTAACAACTTACATTTTCAAAAATTACATTGGTGATTTTTAAAAAAGGAAGTGCAATATAAAGTAGTACTCCCTTTGGCTTTGAATATAAATAGAAAAGTATATCAATTGGACCAAATACTTATATAAGAGTAGAGTATAAGTAATAACAAGTTTAGACCACAACACACTAACATCTCACGAGGCGATTGTAGTATATACTAAACCTAACATTGCTAGACACTAAAATTAGAGGCTACAACCATAATGTTGAAATGATTGATCTATTAGATAAGACTCACGCACGTTATAGATAAATTATAAACACTTCCTCTTCAAAAATAAATTATAAACACTTCACCTAATTACTTCTTTTTTTGTTCCAGTAACATTGTTTTATTGGGTTGAATTAGATTTAAAATTCAAGATGATATTAAAACTTAACGTATATTAGTTAATTAGTTACTCATTATTATTCACACATTAAACTCAATAGTTGTGGGTGTTGGGTTCGGTTCAAAACCTAAGATAATATAGGTAAAGCTTAACTACAATATAGAATAAAAAGTCTAGTATAACAGAATTATCTCAATAAAGTACGTTACAAAGAATTTAATCGGAAAACTATAGATAGCTAATGAACACGATGAAAGAGTAATTTCAAATGGCTTTTATTAGGTGTAACTAAAACCTACTTTAGATGAAAAGGACCTTGTAGCCCAATTGACATATAATGGCATATATGATAAGACTTTACATGAGTAGTTGATGTTATACGTCAAAAATTAATTACTCGCAGTGAAAATTGCATGCTTCGTAAGTTGGACACTTGTATACATAATATTGCGAATTAAGGATGATTGTTTAATAAACACATCAAAATTGACTGAAAAATAGTTGGTCAAGAGTTATAATCAATCAAATTTTACATCATAAAACTGATCAGAAGTTACGATTCGAAGCGAAATTAAAGTGTTTATTGAACAATTATCTGAATTGTGAAACTAGTAAATCTCTACACTTTCATTCTATTTTGGGAAATATCAACCCTTTCATTGTTAGCTGTCTTCAATCTGCGTATGTACACTGCTACACCGGCTGGCTGAAATGACCAGAACATGTGCTCATGAAGAAGTGAGGAAGGTTCATAGTTATCATCGGTTTTTGTCTTATTTCACATATTAAAAATGCAAGCTCTATCACATCATCTTATCATGGTACGAGGATTTGAAATGATTAAAAAGCTTATGTAAGGAAAAATAATAATAATTTAGAAAGAACAAAAAAAAGACAGTCTTGATTCTTAAATTCATAATAAAAGGACTAAAAGTGTATTTTTTTTTTGGCAAAATTTGTGTTTTGATGCTGGCTGTTACTCTATTTGTGTTTTTACTAAATAAAGACTTCATATTCTATTATTTTTAAATATAAATTAATAAATTTTATTTAAAATTCTTGTTGTTTCAACTAAGAATCAAAGGTTAAATTGATTGTCTTTATAATCAATTAAAAATGATATTAAACGGGAAAATATGAAATTGATTGTATTAATTTAATGAATTTTGTCTAAAAAATATTTTAACCAAAAACTAGTAATTTTAATACTTTTGATCTCAAAGAGTCTGACGTGAAAACGCAAATACAGTAATTGTTTCTCTTTTTTTTTTTTACGCTAATACATTAATTGCTGGAAAGTGAAGAATTACGAGTTCAATCGTGTTTCAGTGAATCAAATGTCCTTCGAACCCATGCCTCGGCGTATCAATGTCTTTGCAGTATTTTATCATATAAGTTGTATTTAAAGGAATACTAAATTTAAAGTATTTGATTTCAATCCTCTAGCGATTGCAATTTATTTATTGTATTTTATGAACACTATTTTTTTTTGGTAATATATTTTATGAACACTATTATTTCTACATGTAATGACTTTTTTTTCAATATGGTTCTGTTGCCATTAACTGTTGTGATATATATTACGTGATTTTAAAAGTTGTTTATTTTGATGTATCTCAATTACATATTAAATAATTTTAAATTTATATAAGAATTAATAAATATAATTTGTATTTTTTATGGGATATAATTTGTATTATATAAAATATCAATCCAACGAGTTTTATAATATAACTATATGGTTCTTTCAAAAAAATATAACTATATGGCAATTCCTTAAAAATAAAAACTATATGGTAAAGAGTTTTGTTTCTTCGAACATATATGGTAAAGAGTTATTGAGCAATGTAATAATCCCTGCATATTACAATTTGATCCTTTATTCAATAAAAAAAAATATTATTTGATCTCCTAATATTCATAATATATAAGGGTGTAATAGATCAATTCAGTTCAGTTTTTAGGTAAAGAAAAAAATTAACTTATTTTATAAAATCTAAAAAAGTTGACATTTTTTTAAAACACATAAATCAAATACCTAAGCTACAAATCCTTAAATTAATAGCTAAATGAGTAGTTTTTTCTGATGAAAAATATAATTTTTTTCTACTGCGCTAATGAGTCCCGATTGATTGGCTATCGACCTGTGGAATTAAAAGTATTGTTTTATGTCTTTATAATAACTAATTTTATTACCAAAAGCACAACGAAACAAAAAAAAAGATTTATTTTTTTGAATTTTTATCACTCATAATAGAGAACATTGATTATTTTTTAAGATAATATATAAAAAGTTTACTATGATTCTTATAAACAATGAAATGATGTGTTTTCTTATGAAATGATATTTTCTAAAATATAAATGCCAACAAAGAGTTCTTTATTTCATAAAAATGGTTGTTAATTTATAGATATAAGAAGCAAGAGTACCGACTCACGTCATGCAGCCATGTCCAAAATACCCCTGCGTTAGTTAACTAATGCATGTGTAAATCAAACATGACTTAATTTTACACATGCGTGACTTAAGTCACGCTGCATTAGTTAACTCACGCAGGTTATAAACCCAGCGTGAGTTAACTCAAGCTAGTTTATTATTCTTGTTTTTCTCTTTTAATGATATCCCAAGTTTCAAACTCTGTCTCATCCCTTTTTCAACTTTTCTCTTTCACTAGTTCAAATTATTCTTGTCCACCTACTAATAATTCTGACTTTGAATTGTTTCAATATTATGAAGAAAATTAACTCAAATTAAGCAGCCATCAAATGCTTTTTACTTTTGATTCAAAATGGCATTCAAGGACTTTCTTCACATGTCAACTTCAAAAGAGTAACCAAGTGCTCAATAACTAATTTGATGTAGTAGTTAATTTTTGCATGCAAGAAAGATTCGGTGTGAGTCAAGAAAAGCACGTTAAAAGAGAAAAGCAAGAATAATAAACTAGTGTGATTTAACTCACGCAGGGTTTATAACCTGCGTGAGTTAACTCATGCGGCGTTACTTAAGTCACGCATGAGTAAAATTAAATTAAGTTTAAGTTACACATGCGTTAGTTAACTAACGTAAGGGTATTTTGAACATGACTGCAGAACGCAAGTGTTTTGTGCTGGGGGAAGAGCAGAAATCGTTTGGTTTGATAGTCTTTAAGTGCTTGGGCCTTATTTTATATATGTTGGTCCTAATGTGAGGAATGGGTTCCTCTGGTTCAACTTTGTCTAGTAACTCCTTGATGATTTTCTAATTGACCCCTCAGATTATTAGTATTTTTTGAAAAAAAGTTGATTGGAAGTTAAGATCCAATAGGAGTTCAATAACACAATTATATAGTTCATCCCGACATCTCCTGAGCCACTTTACATGACTCTAATTGCACGCCAATTTGTATATATGTTATCATCGTTATCAATTCAATTATTATGTCCAGAGAGAGAGAGAAAATAGTTTAATTTGTTTTTAAAACAAAGGCAATGATGCCTTTTAAAATTTATTCAAATTAAAAGGAAAAGAAATTACCAATATTGGGAGGAATAGGCCAAAAGTCAAAGAAGACAACATTAAAAATCTAACTTGGAAAATTCAATGGAATAAAACCTTGGTGATGAAAAAAGAGTATCGAGTAAACAAAAGTTTGATCCTTAAAATACATAAGCAAAACGGTAATCAAGTAGCTCTGACTTATTTAAAACACAATATTGTTTTAAGTCCCATCAAACAAAACCATTATTCTAGAGCCAAAATGAAACAAATTTGTATGCACAACAATTTGAAGGTGAGAAACCTTGTTCCAACACAATTGCCTTCTTTAAAAATGGAAAATGATAGGTTGACGTTCTGCGCTTTGTACCACCGCTGATGTGGTAGGGGTAATTTAGTAATTTCACCTCACTATCACTCTCTTTAAGTTCACATCACACAAAAAAGAAGGTCATGTGTCACACATTTGTGTGGATGTCAAAATGGTGGTACAAATAAAGAGTGTCAATGTATACGTGCTCTTTGAAAATATAAGAAATGATGAATAAAATATTCTTGCATAACTCAACACAATTGAGCCATTTGTTTCTTAATCTCCAAGGAACACAACCATGAATCTTGAAAGCTAGAGTAACCAAGTGTTGAAGAAGTTTTAACTTGCTACATGAACAAAAAAAGAAGGATCTATATAATAAGATATGAGCCATTCTTGCTCATAACCTTTCCCTTGACTTAAGAAGATAATCATTTATTATCAAAAATATTCAGCTCTCAACACAGCTTGATGATAGCAGTCTCATTAATACTCCCAGGGACTATTTTTTAGTGTTATTGGTATATTTTTTGACTGAAAGTTTTATTGACTAATATATGAACATGTTGAAAAATCTGTTGCCTTGCCGACATATTCAAGATGTACGAACACCGTCACGGAAACCTTTGATTTGTTGTATCAACAATGACATGGCACGTACGGATGTCTGCCTAGCTAGCAAATTAAATATGGATGACTTTTGCTTTACATTACTTTATTTTGATTTTGACCAAACAAGGACCAAAAAGGATACTCTCAAAAAAAAGGACGATTAAGGATTTTCCTACATGTTTGTTTTAATCAGTTATATATATGCATATGTATACTAGCACTATAACTCTTTTTTCTTTTTCTTTTTGCTAATAACCAGCACTATGATTCAGAAGCGTGTATATGGACATGGTGCATGTATTTAAAGTATACGTTAATTCATAGAGACATGAATTTGGCTTAAAAGGATTTAGTCCTCTACCAGCAAAACATTTCTCAATTAGTAAACAGTACAATTGCACATGTATACAGTAAGTATGAGGCAAAATTTTAGAGAATTCATGCTTCTATATAGGAATACGAACTGCATTTAAAAATAAAAAGATTACGCAATCATTAAATCTCATCTTGTATAAAATATCAATATAAGTATTTGTAGAAATATCAAATTATACTCCTATGAATTATTAGGTTCATAGAGCAATTCTTGTGTGTCACAACTGCAAATTGAAATTATTTAGATACACTCACAAATGAGAATGTTTTTTTAAAGAAAATGAGAAAATCTTGAAAATAGAAAGAGAAAAAAAATCAACTTCTTTATTATCGAAAACATTAATTAATGTGTAATTTTGTGTGTCTAAATATAAGTTGAATCCATATGAGAATTATCTTTGCATATGTAACTATATACCCTCTAGACATTGTTATAAGTAAAAATAAACATTTTAGAATTATTCATTAAATCATATATGTGGTATATAATAAAGATCATATACGTCATTGAAATGTAGATTTTTACTTATAATGGTAATTATAGGATGTATCACATACGTGCAAGGTCGAAGAACATGCAACTTTATGCAATTGTGAAAATTTTAAGTTCAAATTAGTCCATGTTAGTGCAAGTTAAAGGTCTGATTGCTTGTGTGTCAGCCACTAATAAACTAAGTATAAATCCATTAAAAGAATGTCATGCCATATATTATGTGACAGCCATGCAGACAGCAAATTAGGTCTAAAATAAAGAACGTACTCGTAGTACTTATCTAGCTACGAACATAGTACCGCGTAAAAGTTTAGGGACGAAACCGACGCGTCTAAATTGCATTAAATGATTTGTCGCATAAAAAAACACGGTATGAATATGACATGTACTATAGTCTAAGGTTATTAGAAAATGAAATTAGAAACTTCGTGTGTTTTTCCTTTCACTACTTTATAAAATCCCACTCACTCTACAATATTCAACACTTGTACGTAATTAACTGAAACTTCCAAATCTTAGATTGTACGTATTAATTTACTTCAACTCACACACTCTTGTCATTGTCTTAGAAAAATTTAGTGATATGGAGGTTACAAAGAAGTTGAAGCTAAAGCATTTGATATCAAAGGTACTAAAGAGTCTTCATTTCTTGGAAATCAGTAAAGCATATACAACAAGAGCTGATTATGTGAGAATCAGAGACATTGATGATGATGATGATGATGATAAAGAGAGTGAAGCAGCAACAACAGTACCTGAAGGGTATTTTGCTGTTATTGCAATGCAAGGTGAAGAAACAAAGAGATTTGTTCTTGAGTTGGATTACTTGAGAAATCCTCATTTCATGAAACTATTGGAGCAAGCTAAGGATGAGTATGGTTATCAACAAAAGGGTGCTATTGCATTGCCATGTAAGCCTCAAGAACTTCAAAAGATTATAGAGAATCGACATAGTGATGCTTTTTAACACTTCTGGATTCAACAATCTATATTTAGACAAGTCTAATGATACGTGACAAAATTTTACACATTTATGTATACAGATAGTGCAAAACTATATATCTATATTCTTTTTAGTATATAAACATCAATTTGATTTTTACATAGGTAGACATTTGAAACAAGATAGTTCTACCTATTGTGAATTTTTATACTTTCGTCTCAAACATGTATAATGTGTTGTTTGTGACTGTTGTAACGACTTAAATTCTTTCACAAATATGATAGGATTAATGTGAAATCAAGGAATACAATATTATGTTGATCTTATATACATATGTCCCTATATCATCATCGCGTTTTTGAGATGGATGGATATAT
>Ga0228711_1002899_pt1 | contig 26602 bp, 9 predicted proteins | sample MedpolnodulmetaG_2_FD_177996 | JGI IMG/M metagenome (GOLD analysis project Ga0228711, IMG submission 177996) | Root nodule microbial communities from Medicago polymorpha collected in Santa Monica, California, United States - brown nodules | ecosystem: Host-associated > Plants > Roots > Nodule... | reverse complement strand
AAATTTAATCTGGAGAAGTGAATGAATGATACCATCTTAAAAATAGGAACTAATTTGAGGTTTGGTCTTTTCTTTTTCACATTGCATGTCATATTAGAGGAAAATGCATAGACCTTAAATCTTAGACTATGTGAGCTATTTGAGAAATGGAAAGCCTTTATATTATTCTATGAAGTGTGAGTTATGCTCCAAGGTTCTTGGCTTGTTTTAGTATCAAAATGAAAAAATGCTTTGTGTCATGTTTTATACAGGAAAATTAGCCCACGTCTAATTATGTATTAATCTTGTTCTTGTCTTGTGAAGGTAGTTCACACTCCTTAATTGTGACTTTGTTTCTCCTTATTGCTACTCATGTTAAGCCTAAGCCTGGTAAACTCAAAGTAATGAGTGTGAATTCTCTCGGGACCGTTGTAAAAATAACCATTATTGTCATTTTAAAAAATACACATTTTTCCCTTCCCCAATTCTTTTTTTAAAAAAAAAACTATGGGAAAAGCAAACATGTACAAACCTATTTTGATGTATATATGCATGTAGTTTTCCCAAACTCCAAAATTAATAGTTAGCCTTAATATTTAACTGTTAATTGTTTGCCTTTAAGAAGAAAAAAAATAATATAAATTTTTAAGTTCGGGGGGCATTTTGCACATAAGTGCAAAACTTCAAGGGGTATTTGCAAAACGTCATGTTCACTAATAGAAAAATATGACGGAGGGGGTAAATTGATTAACGTTGTGCAATTTCAGAGGGGTAATTGAAATTTTGTTAATTTCAGGAGAGTAATTGACGAAACTTACAATTTTAGAGGGGTAGTTGACGAAACTTACAATTTTAGGTGGGTAATTGCCTATTTACTCTATAATGAATTGTGGAGTAATTTGCTCTCATAAAAATGTTACAGACTAATTGTGAAGGATTACATTGAGCCTTTAGAGTTTAGTATAATTTAAAATATTTGTATTACATGTTACATCTGTGGAAGTTGGGCAGAGTTGTTAAAATTATGGGTAAAATATAGTAGACATGTTCTTTGTATGTTGTAACAGAAAGATATTGTTCAACTGGTCATAACACAAAAACACAGTTTTTGTGGCTGTCAGTTGGTTCTTTTCTGAAAGCATAATATCTAGGTTTGAATCCATTTTCCTTTATCTAATGTAATTAATTTGCATGTGGTAAGTTTTATATGATACACTCATATTATAGAGTGGGTTGTTGAAGAGCAAGTTTAAAAGAGTAATATGTTAGTATTTTGAGAAGTGATCACCTTAACATTCAGTTTTTCATTGAGTGAAATCAAGTGGTCCCATGTTTTAGAAATAAAGCTCAAATAAATAATCTTTTTTATTTACTGATTCAAATAAATAATCTGAAGACTTATCTTTGATCTATTTTTTTTTTCCTTAAAAAAAAGAACTATTTTTTTACATATTGAATGTTACATGATGAATAAAAATGTGTTAGTTTAAGTAAAAATAAGTAACATACATGCAAGAAACCTAAACTAATATATCATAGGTGTGTCTAACATGTGCAATATTACACATGTTAAAGCAACTAAAAGTAGTAAGTTTTTATTGAAAAAAAACAATTATTTATTAAAAAGTTATACATTTAATACAAAATATACAAGTTTCAATGCAAAGTTACTATTTAAAACTTTTTAACATTTACAAATTTGCACATAATAGAAAAACCCATATATCATATACGAATTTCAATGTCATTCCTAATTCAAATCATAGATCAAATGACAAAACAGTAATTGGCTACTTGGATTGAATTTTAGTTAGTAGTAGCTTATTCCATAAACAAATAACTTACTAGTGTATTTCTATTGGAGACTAAATTGAAATACAACATTTGTATTAATTGTTTATAGCAAGATACTAGTAACTAATAACATGGTTGCAATTAGTTTCGTTTTCTACCTTGCTATCTTCTAGGCTTCTTCTAGCCATGAGAGAGCAAATCACACTTAGTTTCTTCCCATGAGCATTAGTTAATCACAACAGTCACATTTCAGTAGTGAGAAACAGTCACATTTCATCCTCCTATTTTAGATGACTCACGATTTTAGTCTCCATTTGTTTTTTCAAAATTTTGAAAATGAATCTAGCCACTAAACTTGAGGCTTATTTATATGGATATGTTAATTTTGAATATTGAGCTGACAAATCATAAAATCTTAAAGTGGTGTGACAATGCGTGTTCATTTAATCTTATAATTTCATTTTCTATATAGTAGGGTTCTGATTTTCCGCTAGAATCTGGTATTCACTTATCTTTGTCTCTTATCATCGCCCCAAAATTTCTACTACCTTCACCAAAACAGCTGAAGGCAAGGAGTTTCATTTTCTATTTTGTTAAAGTATTGTTAAAAAAATATATATATATACATTTGCCGCATTATCGTGTGACTTGCCTGCTTATTACTCAATATGAAAAATCAACAAAAATATAAATTCAAAATTCAGTAGCGAGAAACAATATTAAAATTTTGAAAATTGGGGAAGTTCATGGTGTTTTTTTTGTTTTGTTATGAATTAGGTATCCTCCGCGTGCAACGGAAAAGACTAATCACTCGAGTCGGGTAGAAATGCAATGAGTGGCAAAGCTCTTCCTCAGGAGATTAACACTTTGCATTCTCAGGGTTGAATTCGAACCCAGAATCTCTAGTTAAACTGGAAGAGATCTCTTACCATCTCATCCAAGTACTCTTGGAAAAGTTTATGGTATGGTTTTTGTGCCTGGAAGAAAATTAATGGGTTCAAATTTAATAACAAATAAACCAAAAAATAATAATAATGTCAAGAAGTGGAAGAAGCCTTGTCCCATAAGTAATGTCTCTTGCAAGAAGTTACAAAACTTTTGGCACAAAGAATGAGTAGAGTTATTGAATTTCTTGTAAGTACTTGTCATGACAAGTAGTTTTTCTCTAACAATCGAAGTCTCAATAACATTGTTATGCTTGAAAAGGTCCTTCACTATATGAAATCTAGAATGAAGCCCCTCCCTATCATAAATAAATTTCACATATTTCATTTTTATGAAGAAATTCAGCTCCTGTAGTTTGTTTATTTAAAAGCTGAACTTTTTTGATCAACTTTAAAGTTGAACTTGTTAGAACAAATTCACATAGAAATATTGCACTTCTGAAGTTAATCAACGTTTTCTAATATCATCATAGGTAGGGTCTTCAAATTGGTATCTCATTATGAGCAATTAAGATCCATAGATAAGATGATTCTTACATTTACTGAATGAGTCTACCACAGTAGACACAGTACCTTAATAGACACTACCAACATTGTATAGCTACTAGTTTAGTTGAAGATTTCCTTACTGGTTATAAAACTCAAAAAGATAATTGAACACCAAATCTATATAAACCTGGCCTAGCATAAAATACACTACAGTACACCTTATTGAGTTGCATAAAAAGTGCATACACTGTGCACCAACCACTTACATAGGGTTTACTTGGCCGGCTTGAAACCTTCATTAACCACAGTAGAATCCGCAACTTTACTTTGAATTCTCTCATACTCCAATCTGTCTACAATAGTAAATTTTTTAGCAAGTTTCAAGCATACAATTCCTGCAAATATCATAATTACAGAAAGGATCCAACTGAATTGTAAATTGGCTAATCCTTTAGCCCGAAAATCTGCTTCTTTTGATCCACACGTAACTGCTCCATGAATTTCACTAGCACTCTCCATAGCCAAATTCATGACACATCCTTCAGGAACAAATGTAGGAATATAAAGCATAAATCCCATGTTTATAAACCAACATCCTTGAAAAATAAGCGAAATCGAAAGCACAATCGCCACGTTGAAACTGTTGGGAAAAACAGTTGCAGCTAGAGATGCAATGAGAGAGACAAAAACTATGAGCTGTAGCAGCCAGTGATAATGACCTTCAGGTCCAACATGATCAGTGGAATGAAAATGAAGTAAGAAAAGCTCTTGACTGAAAACTGAGGATACAAGTATGCCAACAAATCCAGAGAAGAGTTCAAGCGAATCGGTTAATTCGGCTAAGAGTGAAAAACCGGCAAATAAAGCAAGGTGTATGAACATAGTTGCATGTTCAAAGTTATCAAGCTTAAAAGCACAGTGAAAATGAGGAAAATCTAGAATTTGCATGAGAATTGCTAGGATTGAAAAGGATAAAATTGAAACAAGTTCCAAGTGTTTGAATTTGAAATGAGGAGTATTAAAGTGGTACCAAAATCTTATAGTGAAATTGGAAGGACCTTTCACAAGGTAAGATTTGATGGTGTTGATTATGTGCCATAGGCCAAGAAATGTTAGGGCTAACCCTAGCACTAAGTGTGCTAGAAACAACCCCATAGCACCTCAAGCCGGAGGGAGAAGAGAGAAAGAGTTCTCGACAACTCAATAGAAATTCTTTGGTGTGTTTTTTGAATTGAGTGTGGAGCCCTCTATTTATATAGAGATTTTGTAACTGTTTTAGCAAAAATTGCGGCAACAATTATTCTAATGGATAATATCAAAAGGGAACTTATCCATTAATCAGTTCAACAACACATGTGGATAGATCAAAAGAAACAAATCCACAAAAGTGGAAGAAGAAAACTCATTGGATTGGAATGAAGAAAGATAAGAAATTCAACTGAATTCTTATTCTTATCACAACCACCATAAGCTAAATTTATGGGAAGTAATATTCACTAATAAAATTAAATTACTATTATTTTTATCATTATCAAGTATTTAAAATTCTTGTAAAAAAAAAGTATTTAAATATAATACCGCAATTTAAACCTGTGTTCTATTTTATGTGGGACTCCCACACTCTATTTTTTCAATTCACACAACACTAGATCAAAGTATAATTACATGGTGTTTAATCTTCCAATTTTCCTTCCATCATCGCACCAATTAATGTTCCAACATCATGATATAAGAACTTTCATTGATAGTTAAAGGAGCAACCGAATTATTCGGTAAGGAAATGTTAAAATGAATGCAAATTGTTGGATAATGCATTACAAAATTACCATTGAAGCTTAAAAAAAACTCTTTTTTTATTTAAAAAAAAATGATTCACTGCGGGGACGGGATGGGGCGGGAATACCCGAATCCATTGGGGATGGGGTTGGGATTCAATTTCGCATCCATGTTCGGTATGTGTAGGGTAACGGGTAAGTATATGAGAGTAGGGGATGGGGATGAGACTTATCTTTTATTTTCTAATATTTGACTCCAATTTTATTATGAATTATAAGTACTTTATTTTATTATGAATTATGTCCTATAGCATTGTGATTCAAATAAATAATCTGAGCCTTATCTTTTATTTTCTAATATGTGACTCCAATTTTATTATGAATTATAAGTACTTTATTTTTTTGACGAAATGAATTATGTTACATGATCAATAAAAATGTGTCAGTTTAAGTAAAAATAAGTAACAAACACGCAAGAACCTAAACTAATATATCATATACGAATTTCAGTCATTCCTAATTCAAATCATAGATCAAATGACAAAACAGTAATTGGCTACTTGGATTGAGTTTTAGTTACTAGTAGCTTCTTCCATAAACAAATAACCTAACAAACAAGTGTATTTCAATTCGAGACAAAATTGAACTCAAATATCTATTTTAGATATAAATCAAAACAAAATTAATCGAGACACATCTAATGATGAACAAATACTTAATTCAATTTTGTCTCGAATTGAAATACAACATTTGTGTTAATTGGTTGCAGTTAGTTTCGTTTTCTACCTTGCTATATTCTATAGCCATAAGAGAACAAATCACTCTTAGTTTCTTCCATGAACATTAGTTAATCACAACAATTCAGCACTACTACTCTTGTACCAAATCAAAGATCGTTCTTGTGTACTATAATAATCTCTAACTGTCAACTTCATTCACATAATCACATTTGACAAATCAACAATAAGATTATAATCCCTTTCTTTCACTAAGAAGATGAGAAACATAACATACATGATTACATTTTCAAACAGATTATGTTAGCGCAGCAGTTTCATTAGTGAATGAAAGTGAACATCACAACCTGTTATATCTATTATTATCATCAAGCCTTTGTAAGTAACTAACTTGTGATACAAGCTATTAACTACCAAAATAGAAAACAGTTATTAACTACTCTAACTGTCTAACCAACTTGAGTTAAAACTCAACAGAATAAACAACGATTAACAATATTATTCAACACTTCCAAAACCAAAGTTTGAATTCCCAAAATCAATTCATTCAAGATCCTTAACAATTTTAATCCCCATATACAGCTTCTGCTACCAACAATCGATTTCTAAATGGAGTCAGGCGGTATATTCTGCAAGAACGGATCAGACTGTTTCACCTTCGCAATCTCATACACATGCCGGAGCGACAAAGGCATGACAGTCATGTGACCGGGACGTGTACCTCTTGATTCAATTCCTGCGGTTTTCTTCAAATACCACGTGAAGGATGGAGATTTCACGATGAACTCAAACATGTTGTCTTTGTAAGTTGTTATTGTAACCGCCATTGGTATATCTGGCTTGAACTTTTGGGTTCTCGCGTTGAAGTCTTTGCAAAATGCCATGGGGTTTTGCAAAATTTATAAACTTTTTTTTGTATGGTTTAAAATATGTTTTAAACTCAGAAGTAATCCTCCTATTTCCCATTATTCACACGGTTTTAGTCTCATTTATTTTTTCAAAATTTTGAAATAAGTCTAGCCACTAAATATGAGACTTATTTATGTGAATGTATCAACTTTGAATATTGTGTCGTATAGGATCTAAATTTAATTGTTCAATTAAGATCATATATTTTAAATTAAAAGCAGGTTTTTCTTTTTATTCAAAGTGCGTTAAACCTGGACCTTCCGGTCAAATATGCTCTAATTGCATGTAGTTTTGACTGCATGCAATCCAAATCCGCAAATCGGAATGTGGTGTGACCCCCTTGCATTGTATGTCAATAATACCAGTATCGAACATAGTTCATTATGTCATTGATACCAGTATCGGACATAGTTCATCAAAGTTAAAGATAAATCTTTCAACCAGATGACCTATAGGGAACCCGACAAGGGAAGTGCATGGTTTTGTTGTGCGTGGAGGAAAATAAATGGGCTCAAATATACTAATAAATAATCCAAAAAATAACACTAATATTAAGAAGTTGAAGAAGTCTTGCCCCATAAGAAATGTCTCTTGCAAGAAGTTACAAAACTTTTGGCACAAAGAATGAGTAGAGTTATTGAATTTCTTTTTAGTACTTGTCATGACAAAGTAGTCTTCACTATATATGAAATCCAGACATGGAGCCCCTCCCTATTATTAATAAAATTTACAAATTTCATATTTATGAATAAATTCAGCTCCTGAAGTTTGCTTATTTAAAAGCTGAACTTCTTTTTGCACTTCTGAAATTAATCAACATTTTTTAATATCATCATAGGTAGGGTCTTCAATTTGGTATCTCATTATGAGCAATTAAGATCCATAGATAAGATGATTCTTACATTTACTGAATGAGTCTACCACAGTAGACACAGTACCTTAATAGACACTACCAACATTGTATAGCTACTAGTTTAGTTGAAGATTTCCTTACTGGTTATAAAACTCAAAAAGATAATTGAACACCAAATCTATATAAACCTGGCCTAGCATAAAATACACTACAGTACACCTTATTGAGTTGCATAAAAAGTGCATACACTGCGCACCAACCACTTACATAGGGTTTACTTGGCCGGCTTGAAACCTTCATTAACCACAGTAGAATCCGCAACTTTACTTTGAATTCTCTCATACTCCAATCTGTCTACAATAGTAATTTTTTTAGCAAGTTTCAAGCATACAATTCCTGCAAATATCATAATTGCAGAAAGGACCCAACTGAATTGTAAATTGGCTAATCCTTTAGCCCGAAAATCTGCTTCTTTCGATCCACAAGTAACTGCTCCGTGAATTTCACTAGCACTCGCCCTAGCCAAATTCATGTCACATCCTTCAGGAATAAATGTAGGAATATAAAGCATAAATCCCATGTTTATAAACCAACATCCTTGAAAAATAAGTGAAATTGAAAGCACAATCGCCGCGTTGAAACTGTTGGGAAAAACAGTTGCTGCTAGAGATGCAATAAGAGAAACAAAAACTATGAGCTGTAGCAGCCAGTGGTAATGACCTTCAGGTCCAACATGATCAGTGGAATGAAAATGAAGTAAGAAAAGCTCTTGACTGAAAACTGAGGATACAAGTATGCCAACAAATCCAGAGAAGAGTTCAAGCGAATCGGTTAATTCAGTTAAGAGTGAAAAACCGGAAAATAAAGCAAGGTGTATGAACATAGTTGCATGTTCAAAGTTATCAAGCTTAAAAGCATAGTGAAAATGAGGAAAATCTAGAATTTGCATGAGAATTGCTAGGATTGAAAAGGATAAAATTGAAACAAGTTCCAAGTGTTTGAATTTGAAATAAGGAGTATTAAAGTGGTACCAAAATCTTATAGTGAAATTGGAAGGACCTTTCACAAGGTAAGATTTGATGCTGTTGATTATGTGCCATAGGCCAAGAAATGTGAGGGCTAACCCTTGCACTAAGTGTGCTATAAACAAGTCCATAGCAACTTCTAATTTTTTCAGAATACAAACATTATTTAACTTGGTTTCTTTATTTAAATATATGAAGGCATTAAGAACATATTTCTTGCACGGAACAAGGTGCTTCATATACATCAATTTTATCTTCTTTTTTTTTTTTTTTTGGATAAAAGGTACTTTATAATTATATGATGTGATTAGTCCACACATTTTACTGAGTAGTGCATGGTGCATGTGTTTCCACAAACAGAAAAGAGGACATAAATTTTGAGCAACACATCATGATAGAAGATGAAAATGGGCACACCACTTCATTAGTAATTAAAGTAACCGCCCAAGTAAGGTTTTTTTTTTGTTGTTGTTGTAAACCGGAAATCCTCCACGCGTAACTATGTGAGTACGACCACAACATGTGGCAAAACCATTTCTCAATAGTTTTAACAATGTTGCGTTCTCAAGGTTGAATTCGAATCTAAAGTATCTAATTAAGTTGGAAAAGGCCTGAATCATCTCATTCAACCGTTATCCCTAAGTAAAGACTTAATTGTTTTCATCATAACTCTTTGTATTTTAATTGGAAATCCTCCTAGGAGGATAAGATAAGTCCTCTTTGAAAAGCACTAGATGTAACAGCAATCAACATATTTACATAATACAACCTTCCTTTCTTGGTCAAGCTGAAAATACCCATGACGATAGTGGTTGGCTTTTTGCATAAAAGTTAAAACCATACAAATAAAATGTATCCCTTGGATTGTGTGGAGAGTGAATTTTCTCCAATAAATTTATGTGGCAAGCATGATGTTCCCACTCATTAAAATAAGTTGATTCTCCATTACATTAAATTCATGTAAAATTAAAGAAGTGTGTGATAGAGAGCGACAAGATTGTACGTTTGTTATTTTAGTATTGTCTTCTCTAAAGTGAGTAAAGAGTAGAGTAAAAAAATTAATTAGTTGATATTTTACCGAACCTACAATTTATTATGCATGTAAAATAATTTATTTGTTCATCAACGTTTGTATAACTCAAATCAAATGATTTGATTCAAGTGATAAATAAGCTCAAGTTAAGTACAAAACGTTTACGGGAATTTGAGTTCTAATCCTTATTGAAACAATCATTTCTTAAGTTTTATTTACCTCACTGTCGAACAATTATCTGCTCATTTAACATGAAGATTTAACTAAAAAAAGTTAAACAGCATTGCCTATCAATTGGTGATCATTTTCCAATTTTGTTTTCCATAAAGAAAGAAAATATAGGAAAAAAGAAGATGAATTGTGCGTTTTGACACATTTGGCAGAGTGATGGCCAACCATTCGGGTACCCTCCTTTAAATTATAATCAATAATGTAATTTTTAACTTTAGTCTTTAGGGTTCTTTCAAAAAAAAACTTTAGTCTTTAGGGTCTTGACCAAGAAAAAGTATATTTAAAGTGTAAGGAGTTGGGAGTTAGAACACGATTTCATAATAAGACAGAAAAGAAAAACTACCATGGCCAATGAAAGACTGAAAACTAAAAGGTGGCATAAACAAGGTTGATCAAACATGAACCATTACTTCCACTTCTAGCTATATGGATATATACAGAAAATCTTTGAAAAGTTTAGCTTTTATATTGCTCCTTCTTTAGAGAAGATTATGTGCAAAAATCTAATAGAGACAAAAATGCCAGTCTCCTCGCCTGAAGTGGTGAATTTGGCAGCATTATTTCGTACAAATTAAAATAATAAACAAATTCAAGTGTTTAAATTAATTTATTTTACAGACCAAAAAAAAATTAGTATATTTTATTTTTAATGTTTTACTGTTAAACCATTGTTTTGTTTTTACAAAGAGAAAATATTATTTCTCAAAATTCTATTAAACTAAATTTTTGCACCGTTATTCAATGGCATATCATCACTTCATTGGTTTTATCATTGTTTTAGCCTCATCTATAGGCTCTCAAATGTGAGTGAGGAAAAACTCCCGTGCATGTTGTTAAATGTGCTATAGTTCAAGTGGTTCAACTCAAGTTTTTAATAAGTTTTAGCGGGAGTCTATTGGGAGCATCCAAATTCAAACCGAGACTGAGATATAATTGGTTTCAAATTTATTTATCTCGCAGTTGAACTCCTGATTACCACAATTTATTTTCCTATGAACCCGAGAATTGAGACAAAAAAAGTCCTTTCTATTTTACGACCACAAAACAAAAAATAGCACGGCTAGCGAAGGAACCAAAACACAAAGCTCTCCAACACAAGTCTCAACAAACCCAAATCAACCCTCGTAGATCTAACCTTCACATGGCAACAAGAAAAATCAATGACAAACACCAAACAGTACAACCTGCAAAATTTTGCAGGTATAGACTTGTCATACTCCAACCCCTATTTGTTACTTTAATTAAACTCAAACCCTAAAATTGCCTCCTGTTGCACAATCTATGATTTTTTTGGCTATGCATCTACACCCACCTGAAATCCACATGCTGAATACTAGCAGACTTAGTAATATTGTAAACTAAACCAACACCAATCCAAGTCGAGCGAAACAAAAATCGGCATAAAACCACCTCTTGCAGACCGGTTCAACCGAAGCACCTGACTGACTTCCTCTAATTCTGGACAACAATGATCAGAAGCTTCAGAGTCCCAACTGTCAGCAATCACCAAGTGTACAGTCATGCTAAAATGCACACTTTTGTGTCAATCTCTTCTTTTTCATCAGCTCCCAATCTAGAAAGATAGTTATTCCACTAATGCGCCCACATCTTCACAAATGCAATGGTTTTCACAATCCAATCTGTCCTAAATGCAGACTCGCGCCAGATATATACACCAGGCCTTGCCTATTTACACAATTTAACTTCAACTCCCAAACAAGCTAGAGGACTCGTCCACCACTGAGATATTTCATATTTGAAACCTGTAGACTTTGATCACAGCCGATTTCGGGAAAGCATTTTAACCTGCTCTAAAATAATAGCAGTGGAAACAATTCTATCCTGAAAAAACTTCTCGCTTATAGACTTCCAAATACTCAAGCAAGCAAACCAAATCGTTCTTAAACCCAATTTTGTCTCTTTCCTTTCATGAACTAGTCCAAAGAAAGAATCGAAATGAGAACTACAATTATTATGGTATACTACATTCACACCCATCCAATTAGCCAGACTCATCCATACTTTACAAAAATTAGGGCATTCAAAAAATAAATGTGACGTTGACTCTTGCTACCCACATCCTCCTACACAGTTCTGCACATCTTCGCCTACAATTCCCCTTCTAAATAAATTTACAGAACATGTTTATGCCACACCTTGGTTTTAAATGTTTGAACCACCTGATTGCTCTCTTCTGTTAAGACCTTATAAGCTGATTTAACATAAAAGCAATTCCATGGGTCATGCATCCACACAATATCATCCCTTATCCTCCCTAAAAGTAATTGCCCCAAATTTCGTTAAAAGAGGTTGTAAAAGTTCTGTTTCCCACTCGAATAACTTTCTTCGCCGCCTGAATCCCAATCACAAGTCCTACTCCTACTTGCACCCCTCCTCAAATCCACCATCTTTGCCTCTTTATTCGAAGATATAAAAAATAATTGATCCAACCGATTTTTTAATATGTCGCCTCCTACCCAATGACCACTCCAAAATAAGGTTTCCTCTCCGTTCGCCATTGTTTTATCAATGCAATCTACAAATCAATTTTGATTGTTCCCCATCCCCCTTCTTTCCACACTCAATATCTTTTAGCCATATCGATACCAACCTACCCTCTACTTTAATCTTTCCCTCCGCCTCCCCCAACAAATATTTTTTATAAAGTTGGGCTGTTTGGTTTCGAAAGTGCTCAATAAAACTAATTTTGGGTTGGGTGTACTTGATTCTAACTTTCTGATGGAAATTTTAGTGTCTCATTTTTCTTTAGGACAGGAAAACTCATTTCAATTCACAGCAGAAAAGGATTCATAACAGATAACAGAAAAAATAGGACCGGTGATATGCCCTTCCCATGTTCTAAAAGCCTAAACTCCTCTGAACTCTCACTAGGCCATGTGCCGCGGCATTTGTATCTCCTCTAAACTTGACAATCTTGTTGCAACCATATGTGTCAAAAGATCCTTGCTATCAAGAAATATGTGGCCAATGAATAACTAAGTTTATAACTCCCTGAAGGCGTTTTACTGCCACTTCTAACTCTAAGTCAGTTTCAATGGACATGTCATCATAGCCTTGGAAGAATTCTAATCTTACCCAGTTTGATGGCAGCAAAACTTACATCCCCTACATGGTTATGGACCAACACAGCCCACCCAATTATGCCATCATCAAAACAACCGGCATGATTATTGATTTTTGTAGTTCCGCAGGTTGAGTACTCCCGATTTTCCACACTACTCCTCTCTCTCGCCTTTATGCATACTAAATACAATAGGGTTGAATTCAGCTATGAAATCTGCACATTCAGCTGCAATGGCAATCGGGTTGAAAGGTGTTTTGTTAAACACAGGCTGATTTTTTTCCTTTCCATATGCTTTGGACCAACATTAAAATGATAAGCCGATTTTCACCATATAAATCCTAAAATAATATGCCATGTCAAGTGTCAACCATGCACAGCAGGGGAAACAGGCTGAAAGACAAGGTATTTTGATGGCACAATTTTATTCACATCCAGAAGCTCATGAATCATGATAGCTAGGAAAAAATTATATTCGAACCAGAAGAAAATGACTTCTAACATAACTTGGATTAGGCACAAAGCCACTAGCGTCTATAGTCAAATGAGAGTCTAAACTAAGTACAAAACAGCAAGGAGACTAGAATCATGAGCAGAAACTGAAAACAGGAAAGAAAACATTTGACATTATTTCAGGAAATGCGCCGATAAAGCACAACAATCTTCCTGTGTAATTTTATGTACTAAAAGAAAAGGCAAAACATAATCATTCTATTATTTTCTAGTGTTAAAAGGAAGCAAGTATGTAATTTTTTGAAATAAATAAAAATTATAATCTTAGAATAAAAGAAAATGAGTCAAGTAAATTATACTTGTCCAAGAAACTCCATTCACTTGATCTTCATAATCAGGCACACATTTGCGCTTTGCTCAATGATGCAGCTTGTAAAATCCTAAATCAAGAGTGCCGATACAATGTGTCCAAACTCCACATAAAGAAGTTTCCACACAAGTCCTTGAATAAATTACTTTCTTCCAGCACAGCCCTTTGTACATTCAATTTCCAAGTAAATGAAAATAAGCACAAATTCACTTATCATCATTTTCTACTAGGTCATCATCTGTCTTCATTGCCTCAATTACATATAGGTACGTACTGTCATCTGGAGTAATGCCTTTGCTCTGCATTTCTCTGAGGAGCTCTTCAGCACGCTCGGCTTCACCGATTTTGCTATAGCCTTGAATAAGAGCATTGTAAGTAAGAAGGGTAGGATCAAATCCTAGAGACAACATTTCTTCAAAAACTTCTAAAGCATCCTTCATATCACCTCTTTTACTGTAACCACTAATAAGTGTATTGTAACTAATATGATCCGGTTTGATCCCCCTTTTCTTCATCTCATCAAGAAGTTTTTGAGCTTCTTCCACTTTCCTCTCCCTGCAGTACCCTTGCATCAAGGTATTGAAAGTGACTTCATCGGGAACAACCTTTGCATTATCCATCTCTTTCAAGAGTTGAAATGCACGATCAATGTTACCATTTACACAGTGACCATCAATCAATGCATTAAACATTATGATATCTGGAACCATACCTTCTTTTTCACTCTTTTTAAACTTCTCTTCTGCCTCGCTCATCCTATTTCTTTTCCCTAAAACATCAATAAGCGACGTATATGTTTCCACAGTTGGTCTAATATTTTTCTCCACCATTTCATCAAAAAGGAAGAGGGCTTTATTTGCATTCCCACATCTGCAATAGCCATTAATCCGTATGTTATACGTAACAACATCAGGCTCCACCCCTTTTTCTCTCATTTCTTTTATCATATCTTCAGCTTCCTCCATCCTTTTCTCCAAAAACAGTGCATGAATTAACAAATTATAAGTGAAAACAGAAGCCACAATGCCTGTACTCATCATCTCATCCCGGTAAGCAAAAGCCTTATCTAAATCCCCTTTATTGCAACACCCATCAATCAATGCATTGTATGTTACAGCATTAGGAACCAATCCAGATTCCAACAATTTACAAAGTACACCAGATGCCTCTTCAATCCTTCTTTCTTTACACAACCTAGAAATAAAAGAATTATACGTATAACAATCCGGTTTAAGATTTTTATCTTTCATTGTCTGAAAAATCTTACTAGCCGCTTCAAACTTACCTCTTAAACAGTATCCATTTATAACCGTATTATAAGTAACAACATTCGGCTTCACACCATAAACCTCCATGCGGCCAATAAACTCCTTAGCTTTCCTCCACTTACCTTCTCTACACAAAATATTGATCATAATGTTAAAAGTAACAATACTGGATTTGATATTCATCTTAACCATTTCCTCATAAACAAACCAAGCCATCTTGATTCTATTCAGTTTCAATAACAAACTCAAAAGCGAATTACAAGTCTCGGTTTTTGGGATAATCTCATTTTCTTTCATGAAATTGAGACACTCTAAAGCTTCATCAGGTTTACGAAATTGGCAATAAGCACTAAGGAGAAGGTCAAAGACAATGGTGGTTTTTACATTGAGACGGTTACGAGCGAGTGATAATTCATTGAAAATGACAGTTGGGGTGGTGGTGTGGAGGATGGGTTGAAGGATGTGGAAAGATGGTTTAGGAGATGGGAGACGGTAGAGGATGCATAAGGCGATGCAACGAGCATTGAGGTCGAGACAATGAGGGTGGCGTTGAAGGTGGGAGAGGAGGGTTTCAACGAGGATTGGGTTTTGGTGAAGGGTGGGAAGGGTGGAAGAGAGAAGGGAAGGGGTGAGGTTGGGTGCAAGGTGTTTGATGAAATGCCACTTAGAAGATTGGATGTATTCAAGGAGTTTGGTTTCGGTGATTTGTGGTGGGGGTGCGGAAGTAGTAGTGTGAAGGGAGGAATTTGAGAGGGTTTTAGGATGGCGAAAGGATTTGGAGCGGAAGGTTTTGATGAATTTCATGGTGAATGGCAGATACAATTGTTTAGTTCCCTCTGAACTCAAGCACTAGCTTCATAAAAAGATAGAGAAATAATATCACTATTTCAACAACTTTATCTGAAACAAACTCGAAACTTAAATATTTATCTGAAACCTTAGAAACTTATATGATCTATCTGAAACAAACATGAAACTTAAAGGATCCGAAGAGGTATTTGGCCTAAATTTTAATTCAACTGTGTAAAAATTGTAACATTGTAGAAGGACTAAATTTGACCTTAATTTAAGGCTTCTTTTAGAGTTTAGAGGAGGATCACAGGGCTTTGAAAGGAGAGGGAACGAGAGAAAGGGCTTTGAAAGGAGGGGAATGAGATAAACATTTCGCCTTATTTTTTAATTTACTACAGTGACAATAAAGTTTGAACCTAAAATACTATGTAGTCGGAAAATGCTTGGGTTCATGCTTACTATCCAAACTCATACCACTAGACTAGTCCCAGTGGCTTATATTTCACTATATCTGTGAAAGTAATTGTAGAAAATAATAAAAAAATGTTCCTGTGATTAATATACTTTATTTTTGATAATTTGAACTCAAAATCTCTAGTTACGCCGAAAGACATCACTTATCATCTCATCCAAATGTTCTTAACTCAACAATATAATTTATAAGAACATGGAAATAGTTGGAAGAATTTTTCTAAACCCTCAAAAAAATTATCCATTATATTTAAGAGTTTTCCAAATTAAAGAGAATTTTGTATTATGAAAAAAAAAACTAAACTCTTCATTGAGTTTGGATACCATTCTTCTTTCTATTTTTCTTCCTCTTTTCGAATATTTGAAGGACTAATAGTTGGTCTTTACAATTTTAAAGATCAAAATATTGACTTGCCCTGTTTTTACTGGCTTGTACAAAATAGTATAATCTTTTAAATCGACTTCTTAAAACAACTTAACATTGTCCATTTAAAAAACATGTTCAATAGATAATGTGACATGAATAAAAATAAAAAAAACAGTCTCATGTGTCTCAAGTAGGATGGCATATTTTCACCCTTTAAGTTTTGAGAAATGTTAACAAGTGTCTCCGGGACATTCTTTAAGACCTTTGAAAGGTACTTTTTTTGAAAATTAATGTAATTAATGCATTGGAAATTGAAGTTTTTAATTTTTTTTATGAAATAATTTCTTCTTTTGGAATGCTTAAAGAGTTCCCCGAGACACTCGTTAACAAGACCCTTAAATTTTATCTAATTTGAAAACACATAACATGTAATATTTATTAAGTAAAATATTTTAAGTTTTAACGAGTTTGAAAACACATGACGTGTAATATTTATTAAATTAAATAATTTGACGACACGTCAAGATACATGTCAAAGTATTTTATACTGATAATTTAAACAAATTGATTTTTTAAAAATGAATTACAGACTAAACCATCCCAATGGTTACTTCACACTGTTCTAAACGAGTTAATATCCTCTCTATTTGTCAAAATAAATGGATGATACAATTTAGAGAGAAATAGACACAAAAAAAAAAGAGTGAATTTTAATTAAATGGATTCCACCATCATTAATTACTTTATACTTTTTCTAAGATTTTTTGTGATTTTATCTCTCAAAATAGAGAAAATGAAGACAATTGTAAGTAGAGAGGATTTTGACTCGTTCTAAACTTCATGATGTAAAACATTCAGAAATTGGAGTAAATGGTCGCATCATGGCAAATGCACGTTGAAAGGAAGAAACTACATTGGTGTTTATTTTACCAGACGTGATCAAGAGTTTTTTTTTTTTTTAAGGAATCTGAGTTGTTTTTGTTCGTTTCGTTTACAATTACCAAAAGTTATTCCACCTCTATCCGACCCCATAAGTTAAAGAAAATAAAGATGGACGACGGCAAAACCTTGTTCAATAGGGTAAAAATAACACAATAGCTTCTATAAATGTGTGAAGAAAGAGCTATTGTGCCGTCTAACTATTACGACCAATTTGTTTCATAATTTAACATGATATTTGTACCATATTAAAGCACGATTGAGTTCAATGGCAAACTTCTTTTATCAAAAAGAAATGGCAAAAATCTTGCCACCCTTTACCTAAAGAGTAAAAATCAATAATCTAACTAACAATAGAAAATGGTATTTTTGATGTACTACATAATCTATCTTATTACTCACTTCTCGTATGCTCCTCCAGAATACCAAGGATTCAATTCCTATCTGCAAAACAAGATGTTCACTACTATGATATATCAAAGTCTTGACAAAATCTATTGCTGCCACCATTTCAGGACATCTGCAAGACAAGGTACTTGTTCGTTAAGGGAAAGGAAAGTAAAAAATTCACAATTATGTATAATTTATTAATGTGTAAACAATTAAACTCACAAGCAATAATAAATAATCTCTGATTACTGCTACATCAAGTATTTTTCAACTCCTTGAAATCCAAACAATAAGAACAGAATACAAACTATAATAAATGTATTTTAAAGCCCAGAGTACCAGACCCAAATGTACAACACAATTGCAACTGGCCTTACCTTCCCCACAAACAATACGAGGAAATTACAAGATGAAGGAAAAAATGTGCTAAAAAATAGAACACAAATCACAGTCAACAGAAACACAAAGGACGGGCAGTAAACCCAAACAGAAGAGGGAGAAATTAGAGTTTTGTTTATAGTTTGATATGTTAGCTCTGAGCCCAATACACATTTATAAGATTTACAAGAGCATGGGAGTTAGCTGTTGATAAGAAATCCCAAAACAGGAAACCAATAAGGGATTTAGTATAAAAAACCTACAAAAAAATATCGGAGTAAATTGTATTCATACGAAGTGGTCAAAACTAACATGTGATGTATTGACATCATGCCTATAGTTCAGGAATAAGTCTTCGACTCTTGAAAAATTCTTCTGACTTCTTATTCCAAATTTATTTTTTAACCTGCTTAGAATCTTAGGGTCCTGTAAAATCCCATAAGAGTCCATTTCACCAATTGGCCCTCGTCCCATAATGTTCCTTTTTCATAAGTAGTTGCCCCCTGACCCCTGACCAGTGGAGCATAATATAGAATGACCGCATGTGCACCAAAAAGACCAACTGATAGTGCTTTAAGTATATCAATTATATATTGATACACGCTGCATGTTGAGTGCTAATAATGACATACTTATGAACTAATACTATACATTCATCACCTTTCACTTTCAAGTTATTTAGACACACTTGTTCTCTCAGCTTGATCTGTGACAATGTAACAAAATTACCAAAACTTAGGTGACCATAGGACTTGGATTTCAACCATAGAGCCATCCTAAAAAGTTGAGCACTTTAACAGTGTTTATAGACACACTAAGTCTATATTCTTCAAGCAGTAAGCTACACACACCAGCTGAACTTGTTCGTTCACCCAAAACTCCACTTAACTTTAAGGGTGTGTTTGGATTGAGGGTTTAGGAGGGGAAGGGAGGGGAGAGTTTATTTTTCAAGTATGTAACATGTTTTTTTTTAAAATAAATTAAGTGTGATTGAAGTATTATATGATCATTTATCATGTTACTATTTTAATTTTTTTAAAAACATTTGAGAGTGTCCATAATTTAAAAACGAAAAGTAAACACTCCCTTCCCTTCCCCTCCAAAACCCTCCATCCAAACACACCCTAAATATTCAAGAGGTATTTAAACTCAGATTCTTTGATCATAGAAACAATCCCCACAAATTGACAACAAGTGCACTTTTGTAGCACTAACTTCTGACCGAAGGCTTGTCATGCATCCGACACATGTGATTACATTCAATTATGTCATTTTCTAAAATCTGGGTTGGTGGTATCGTGTGAGGTGTTTATTCATTGCTTCATAGCTTATTCCTGGTTGCGTATTTGTAATCCAATAGACGTGCACAATAAATCAAAAAAGGGAGACACCAAGTTCCAATAAAACAAACCACACAAAATATACATCGATAAACACTACAATTAAGTGACAGTGATGGAAAATATTGATAAAGAAATTGTGAAAGACCTGAAATTCAAGCAACGGTAACGGGTTGTTGTTTGGATGGCTGAAAACCCTTATTAGAATCGCCAGAAAAATCTTCCATGTTATAGATGACGGTGATGTAGAGAGAGCAACTAGGGCAACGAGCGATTTCTTCACCAAGTTTGAGATCTTCTTTGGTGATCTGGAACAGGTCTCCACATGGACATGGATACGTGTAAGACTGTAACTCCTCGTTCCATTCCATGTCTTCAATCTCCACGTCGTCGTAAGACATTGTTTCGTTCACTGATTGATCGGAAGGCGGCGGCGGAACGTGCTAGACTTGTCTAGGGTTCGCTTTCAATTTGGGAAGATGATGCGTGATACAGAGAAAGGAAGATAAAATACGAATCTGTTTTTTTTTATACGTATTTATGTGAGTTGGATAAAAAAGACACAATAAATAGTATAAAGTATAAACAACATTGATTATATAAATTATAAAATATTTGTGTCCTGGTGAGCTTAACACTCAGTTGGTAGGGACAATGGGTCCGAGGAAACCTTTGCACGCCTCCGTTACCTTTTGGGAGGCCTACACTCCATAGAAACTGTCTACCTGAGACTGTCCCTTGGTCTGTACTGGCACAAGGTTAGAATTCTAGCTCTTCCAGAGTGGTATCTCACTGATGGCTCGAGCCCCCCGGAAGGAGGCCTTCTTTGCCTTCCACCTAAGCTGCGCAGGAAAAGCCCAAAGCCAATCCCAGGGAATAGTGAAGCTTCATAGGGTCTTTCTGTCCAGGTGCAGGTAGTCCGCATCTTCACAAACATGTCTATTTCACCGAGTCTCTCTCCGAGACAGTGCCCAGATCGTTACGCCTTTCGTGAGGGTCGGAACTTACCCGACAAGAAATTTCGCTATCTTAGGACCGTTATAGTTACGGCCGCCGTTCACCGGGGCTTCGGTCGCCGGCTTCCCGGTCACCAACTTCCTTAACCTTCCGGCACTGGGCAGACGTCAGCCCCCATACATGGTCTTTACAATGCATAATATATTAATATACGCAAGGTCCATGTTTAAACCTCGACCACCACCAAAATCAAAAAATTATGAAATATTTTTGTGTAGACTTGATCGATATCCACGTGGAAGTGTCATCCAATGACAACTCTAGTTAGGGTTGTTGGCTTCATTGCAACTCATTTATCATTGACACTGCCTCCATTCTAGACGACGGTTGTTGGGTTGTTATGGTTTTATAGGTTTGGAAACAACCTCGTTTATCTCATCTTGGTAGTTAAGTCGGTCCAACATAAGTTTTCTAGACGGCGGTTGTTGGGTTGCTATGGTTTGTGTTTGTTGAAAAATACTAAAAACAATAAAATAAGTGACATGTATAATTTTATATAATTATAAAAATAAAAATAAAAATCATTCACAATAACAAATTAAAATTGTATATTAAATGGTGTGACATAGATTAAACGCGAAGTACCTAACTCTCATCTATGTGTGTCTATGTATAAGCACTCTAAATGAAACGCGAAGTTCCTAACTCTCATCTTCTTCTTTTTTTTGTCAAGTAGCCTAGTGGCTAGAATTCACCTTTTTCAAGGTGAATAAGTGGGGTGTCCCGGGTTCGAACCTCAGCCCATGCATATAATAATGCATGTCCCTGCCAACTGAGTTATGCTCACGAAGACTTCCTAACTCTCATCTAACACAACACAAAATAGTACTTGTTTAACTCATAGTCCACGTAGATGAAAAATCGAAGATGAAGAAAGCAATCAGTAAGTGCAAACAGTGACCTGACAATTTAGAATCTCATATCGCAGAGCAATGTTTTTTGCAGAGTTGCAGATCAAACAGGGTTCATCGCATTTTGGTTCTTTGAATCGCATGTTGGAGAGCTATGTTGCGAGTGTAATTTGTTTTAGCCAATAATAATAGATTACTTGTTGTGCAAGTAAGAAGAGATAGAGTTCAACAACTTTCAGTTTCTGACAGTTAGTAAGTTGTATTAGTTTGTTAGCTGGTTATTGAGCAATATAGTTCCCTCTATTTTGTGAATTGAAATTCAATAGTGGATTTTCATCTCTCTCTCAAAATGTTTTCCTTCTTTCTAATCTTCGTCATTTCTGATGACAAAACAATGAAGTGAATCAAGTGTATGTGCAAGTGTAAAAATGAATTGCACTAACATTTGGCATTGATAAGGGCCAAAATATTGTTATTTTCAGTTGCTCTTATCGACTTGTTTTACAAGTAAATTATATTAAAAAACCCCTATTTACCATAAATACATAATATTTATATTTTTAAGCCGGTTTAGCTGCTTTTACCTATTTCCCTTTATTTTTGTAGGCGAGCCGAAGCGAACTCAAAACGAGGAATTCCATAGAGTTTCAGGGAGAAATTCTAGATCACGGTTGTTGGGTGAACACCAACTCGCCTGGCAAAGAAAGGTGGTTTAATGACCTATTGGATTAGAAGGATTTTCTCTCCAACTGAAGAAACCTCGATTTGCTAGACGGACATAAATTCACCTAACAAACCTTTACTTTTGCAGACAGTTACAAAGGAAGCTCAGATCAAATTGGGATAAAATATAAAAAGTATTATGGCAACCACTTGACCACATGATTTCAGCCCCAAGAAATTCAACTTTTGACTTCTTTCAAAGCGAGTAATTAAAGTGGTCCAATCATAAGCAAGTAACTTAGTCATTCACATTAACCATTATAACTCATGTGACAAGTGATGAAAAGGTTAATAGAGAATGCTCGGTGTCATATGAAGGTGCAACATGATGGCATGAATAAGTTACTTAGCAGGCAATGAAGGAAATCAAGTGGAAGGAAACCTAACGTTGAATAAAGAATTTTATTGGTTCAAGGAGTGGTAAGAGACATCTATAAATAGCGAGGAACCTTCATTTGGAGGGAAAATCACGTTTTTACACACAAAAGATCAGATTTTGGTTCTTTGAAAAATCTCTTAAGCGTTCATTAACAAGATAGAAAAATCGAATCTTTCTACTTGTTTATTACTGTAACTTATATTATTTCAAACTAATCCTCTCTATTGTTGGAATTTAGTCTAGTGGCTAGGAATCTAATGTAGATATTTAATCTGGCTGGTTATATATGATTTTTTTTCATTATAATCTTTATTTTAGATTCGTTCTTAATGTTTTGTCGATTATGTAGTGTTCCACAAATCTTTTGATTTAGTTTGAGCCTTAGTCGGCCTTACTATATAAGAGACATGGTTTAAATTATGTATAGGTGTTACCACGTTAGAGATAATGAAGAGGTATACATTCATGTATAACTATCCGCGTGTATGCCACTGAAACAATCCGCTATTTTTCCATTGATGCATCAGAAGTCAGTTGGTTCAATGCATCTCACATCGTTAACCAGATGGAGACGTATGATTAAGGAAGGATAGTAGACAAATAGTTAACAAGGCTTAATCCCGACAATATAATCTTTCTATTCTTGCTTTATGATATAAATTGCAAAGACCAATTCAAGAACAAACAAAATTTTAATTTCATACTCAAAATGATTTTAATTGTTGTCTGAACTGTTCTGATATCGCATGAGTCTCAGTGGATTCGATATTTTATTTTTGATAAACCGGCATACTTGTTGTATGAGGATAGGTAGAATCCTCTTTATTAGGCATTAAGAGCTCTGGTTGAGATCACAAAGATCTGTCAATGGCCACAAACACAAATGAAAATTTCCTTGCAAATCTTTCTATTCTTGATGGAAAGAATTACGACAATTCGTGCACACAAATGAAGGTGGTGTTTGATTTTCAAGATGTTTGGGATTTGGTGCAGAACGGGATACATCCCATAGGTAATCGTGCTATAGATGAAGAAAAGGTTGTGTATAAAGAAAAGAATAAGAAAGATTACAAGGATGTGTTCATCTTTTTTCATTTTTTGAAACGACAAATTTTATTCGTCGACGAGAGAGGTGTAACCAAAACGCATACCGAAACCCCAAAGGCTTTGTTCATCATATATCATTGTGTGAATGTTGATCATTTTAGGAAGTTAGTGATGCAGAATATTCCAAAGAAGCATGGGATATGTTGCAGAAAACGTATGGTGGTGTTGAAAAGATCATGAAGGTTAGATTACCAACATTTAGGAGACAATATCAACTTCTGTAAATGGAAGAAAAAGAAACCATAAATGATTTTTTTGTAAGAATTGGAAAATTAGTGAATCAAATAAAAGCTTGTGGGAAAACTATGTCACTGAAATCTTTGGTTGAAAATATTTTTAGGTCCTTCATTGTGGTAATTGCAATGGAAGAACTTGAGGGTTCCTTAGAAGCACATGAACAACGATTGAATGAAAGAAGTGGAGATAAGTCAAAAACTGAGATTGCATTGCAAGAACAATCAAGTAAAGATAAGAAAGATAAAGGAAAGTGGATTGTAAATAGAGGTAGATGTAACCATCACAATTTTTATTGAAGAAACAATCAGAATGATCATGGTTCAACATCTAATAACCACAGAACTGATGGTAGTGGAAACTTTTAAGGTGGATCAAATAGATATTCCAAAGGTGGTGGAAATTCAAGAGGTAAAGGAGTTATGGTAAGATTTAGGCAAGTGTATCAAATTGTTTACCAAGTAATAAAGTGTAAGTAGAGTATCGTATTCACATAGATTGTTGTTCCAATTAGGCAATTCGCCTTACTTATTTGGGAACCATAAACAATAAATTAAATAAAAGATAAAGGGGGTTTTGCAATTTAATTTGTTTGCTCAGAGCGAGAGTTTAAAGGTAACCTGTTTTGATTGCAGAATGTTAGCGGCAGTTAGGATTCTTCGAATCCCCTATATTCATTTGTTGGAATTAATTAATGGTCGAGCATTATTTAGATATTGATTTTACGTCTTCTATTTAAGTGATGAGTTCGTGGAGTTTTATTTCCTATCTGTTGTTGAGTTGCACTTACTGATCACATGAGTTTGTATGTGTCGGATCTTAATCTCTCAGAGGTTTGGGTTTATTCCACTCCAAGTGTCAAGTTGCAACCTTGCACGTGAGTTTATACGCGGGTCAATGTTTAGGGTCATCAATCCTTAAGGGAAATTAATGCACATTCGCACGTAAGATGTATATGGGGTTCTTACTCCCTCAGAGGTAATTGAAACAAAGACTTAATTAGAGTTCATAAATTCTCAATGGTCCTAAAGGTTCCCTCATCTATGAATCTTAGAAGTTCATCTTACATACTCTTACTCGCGGTAGTTTTACAAATGGGCAACCATATCTCGTCTACCTTACCAAGGATGAAAGAATAATATAGTTATTATGCTAATTTAATTCTCTGTTGTTACTACTCTTTCCCTAATTACCATATTAGTTATCTTAGTTACTTCCTGATTCGGGTAGGTTTTCACCAATATTAGGTATGTAACTTCCCTAAGTGCCATTATCTCAGGGTTGGTTTGCTTCAAAAGAAATAAATAATTCGCATAATAAAATTAAACAAGGTTCATAAAATATCTTAATAAAGAACTTAAATTAAATAATCCAACAAATAAAAAAGAGGTTCTGAATAAAAAATTATGAATGAGAGGAGTTGTATTTATAGGTTTGGTTTTCACCTGGGTTTAGGCCTAAAAACTGCGCTTTCTCCACTTAAAAGTAGCAAAAAGCAGTTTTAACCCGCAGTCAGCATGCCCGGGGCGCATGGCTTAGGTGTCTGGGGCGCATAAGTGCATTTTTGCCAAGCCCGAGCGCATGGTGCATGCCAGGGGCGCATCAATGTTGTTTTCTCGCGTGTAATTGCCCATTTTTTCGTCCTTTGGGTGTTTTCTTTCATATAAGATGTATTGCAACTTAGGAGCAGAATTTCTCCATTTTATTAAACAACTTATATTTTCAAACCACCAAATACCATACAAGTCGTACGATAGGGGTTAAAGAAGGGAACAACGAAACAAGGCCCGAGATAGCGGTAACCCCACAGAAAACGTAGAAAAAAAACATATACTTGATTAGCTTCAATCCATTATAACTTTATGTGTTCTTCTCTCAAAATCTACCGTAAGTCTCTACCACTACACAATGAAAAAACATGCTTAAATAACCAAGAGATACCAATTCATCTTCAACCTAAAGTCATTGTATGTTGTCACAATTTTCCAACACAATCTTAGGCTATTTATGTCCTCAAACACAAGCATGCATGTACAATGATTTTATTGCTTTTGTGACAAAGCATGGAAAATTGTTAATGATTACAAGCTAATGTTGAGTACACAAATGTTCACTAAATCAATCTTCTTTTATTTCCTCTGCCACTAGGTGGAATCCTCCCTCTCAAAATTGGTATAAAATAAATGTTGATGATGTTGGCCCCAATAATAATTTTTGGGGAATTGGTGCTATTATTAGAGACTTTAAGGATAGTCTTGGATGCCGCGACTTGGAAGATTTCAACATTACATGACTCAGATGTGGCTGAGGCTCATGACTTTCGACTAGCACTTCAGTTTGCTCTTGATTTGGGATTTCGTAATACTATGATGGAAGGTGACTCCTTGACAGTGGTTCGAGCATTGAATAACTATGTTGCAGGTTACTCTTATATTGGTTTACTTATAGATGATTGTGGTAATATTAGATCTTCATTTCTAATTGTTTAGTTGAGCATGTGAAATGAACTTCTAATGTCCTCACCATCTAGCTAAGTTTATTTTATCTTCTGTAGACACAACTCGGATTGAAGATTGTCCTCATTGTATTGCTTCTTATGTTGCAACCGATATGGTTTCTTAATTTAATATCTTTCACGTAAAAGAGGGGGGGGGGGGGGGTTTTTTTATTTT
>Ga0228711_1002898_pt1 | contig 26605 bp, 17 predicted proteins | sample MedpolnodulmetaG_2_FD_177996 | JGI IMG/M metagenome (GOLD analysis project Ga0228711, IMG submission 177996) | Root nodule microbial communities from Medicago polymorpha collected in Santa Monica, California, United States - brown nodules | ecosystem: Host-associated > Plants > Roots > Nodule... | reverse complement strand
AAAAAAAAAAAATCAACTAAATTGTACTTGCAATGTTCTCTCATTTTAATATTTAATTAATCCATGAACAAAATTTGTTGTTTTTCATGAAAATTCAATGATTAAATTGATAATATATTTTTTCTTAGTTTAGGACCTTATATTTGAACATCTGGTCTAGCCTAACATATATTAATGTCTGGTTAGAAATAAGGGAGGGCATAGTTTGATTTTTGAAGAATTAAACTAAACTGTTTCAATGGTTTGAAAAACTGAACCAAATCGTTTGAGCTTTGCGAGTAACCGAATCGAACTAAAGTTATGGTTCAGTTAACCGTGGTGGGAGTAATCTGTAGACAGGGTTATGGTTCTTGTGAAACCCTAGTCAACCTTAAATTATTTCATTGTCTTTTTTATTTTGTGTATTTTGAAGCTAGACACTCTTTTTTTTTTTTTTTGAGCAAGAAGCTAGACACTCTTATACTTGCGTTGTGTTAAATAAACATTATTTAACTGAATTCAACCATCATATCTTTTACCGTGTATCATACTTGCTTGTTATATAAGACATGTGTAAGAATATTACGACTACTCACTACTATCATAAGGTTCATTATGACTTGTATCACAAGATTCATCTACATTAATATCAAGATGAATTGCATCTCACAAAATGAATAAAAAATATGTGCATCAATGAGCCAATGTATTTGATACAACCTTGTGGTTTAATGGTTATATATTTTCCGAAATGCATCTCTTTGTAAATTAATTAAAGCAAGTTATGAATCAATTTGTAATAAGAGAAGTGCTATGGACACTTTTTTTTCTAATACACTCTCTAACATTCACTATTTTATTTGATGAAATTTATGTGGGTACAATAGATTCTACATAAGGTGATGAGACCCATATTATGGTTGCTTTTTTTTTTTTTAATAGAATCTTAGCATGACGAGGGGGAATCTAATTTTTTTTTTTACATAGGTAAATAAAAACTCGCCCGGAAAATGGAAGGGGAAAATATTATTTAACCCTAAAAGAATGGATCAAAATCAATTTAGAAAAAAGATGAAAAATAAAAATCCTATCAAAATGGCTTAGCGAATGCAATCCACCTAGAGGGTTTGTCAAAATTGATAAGTGAGTCAATAGCGAGTTAGAAGAGAACAGGTTAGAAAGTTGGTAGGAAAAACAATGCAAATTCGCTAAACGGGTGAAAATTCGCTTAACAGACTTAAGACGGCTTGACATGCCATTTTGAGCTGGCAAAGATTTCACTTTGAAAAAAGGCCAATTCGCCTAGCAAGCTGCAATCCGCTAAGCGAATTTCCACTTTCCAAAACTTTATAAATACAAGCTTAAATACATTTTCAGATAGACAACACAAGAGAGAATGAGAACAACCAAGGAAGATAATGCCAAACTTTCATCTTCAACAATCTTTCATTCTCTCGTCATGCATCGTAAAACTATTATAATACTACGCTAATTTTGTCTATTTCGAAAATGTCTCATCTTGTTAATTTTTTTCATCCATAAATGGCACAGTAAACACTAATTAAAATTTACACACGCAAATAAGATGTTTCGATCATGAGTGTCTCATATGTTGATTCATTTATTATATGGAAAAAAAATTATAAAATGTCAACATATAAAAAATCATTGATTCATTCCTACAAATAAAATAAAATAATTTGTAAAATAAAATAATACTACGCTAGACATCTTCAATATATTATAGTACCATGTATGATTCTTGTCTAAAAGTTTATCTAAATATTTTCATATAAATTTGAATATCGATTTGAATAAAATAAGGTTGAATTTAAACCCAAAACATTTTTGAGTTGTATTTGCACTCTTGTATAACTCCTATAATCACAAACAAGATCATTTTATTATTACACATTGGATAGAACATAACTAGAGGAGAGAGAGAGGGTTTTAACAAAAGTTCAAAGTTTTAAGCTATGGATGCTGCGGTGGTAACCGGCGTAACTATCGGCGTCGGCCTCTCCACTCCCCGCCGTCTCTCACGCTTCTCCAAAAAACCCAACCATCTCCATTTCTCCGCCGTCTCCGCCACCAGTAAATGGGCGGAGCGACTCATTTCCGATTTCCAATTCCTCGGCGACACTTCCTCATCCTCCACCACCACCACCTCCGCCACCGTCACTCTCACTCCCTCTTACCCTCCTCCGATCGAACGCCACGTGTCACTCCCTCTTGACTTGTACAAAATCCTCGGCGCTGAAACGCATTTTCTTGGTGATGGTATTCGGAGAGCTTATGAAGCGAAATTCTCGAAGCCTCCTCAGTATGCTTTCAGTAATGAAGCTTTGATTAGTCGTCGACAGATTCTTCAAGCTGCTTGTGAAACCCTAGCTGATCCTGCTTCTAGAAGAGAGTATAATCAAAGCCTCGTTGACGACGAGGACGAAGATGAGGAATCTTCCATTCTTACTGAAATCCCTTTCGACAAAGTAAGCTTTCAGTTTCATATAATTCAATTCACATTTGAGCTGTGCTTCTTTAGAAAATGATTAATTGTGTTAATTGCAATGATAATATGAGTTTCATTTACTAAAACACTCCTATTAACTGTACTTAGTGGAGTTGTGTAGCTAGAAGAATAAGATACAAAAGATTAGGTTAAGACTATGTTTGGTAAAAACAGTGAATAGTTGATAAGCAGCTTATAGTGTACGAGCTTGTGGGATAAACTATATGATTGAATTTGTAGTGTTTGTAAAATTAACGCTTGAACTAACTTTTAAATATTAAATGACATAAAAAAAGACATGTTTAATCACTATTTATTTTTTCAATCAAGATTACACTGGTAAAATGGAGAGAGAGAAAATTTTAAGTTATAAGCTACTTTAATTAGCTTATTAAATTATGCTATGAGCTCGCAAGAAAATGACGGTTACCAAACAATTATTAGCTTATATGTTATAAGCTAAAAAATGTGTCTTGGCAAACAGACCTTTAAGTGTCACATTTGAGTTGTACTTTGTCAGTAAATGATTTATTGTGTTAATGTCAATGATAAAATGTGTTTCAAATGCTAAACCACCCTTATTATTTATACTTAGTGGAGTAGCTAGAAGAAATAAGATACAATTAATAAGGTTAAATTAGTGGGAAAAAATAGTTAATGTTTCGTTGGTACACTAAAGTGACTATTAGTTTGGGACAGAGAGAGTATTTGTTAATGTTAACATAACGATTTTTATTTTATTTTATTTTATTTTTGTGTTTTGTAGGTTCCTGGAGCTCTGTGCGTGTTGCAAGAAGCTGGAGAGACAGAGTTGGTGCTTCAGATTGGAGGGGGTTTACTGCGGGAGAGATTACCGAAGACATTTAAGCAAGATGTTGTGTTGGCTATGGCGCTTGCATATGTCGACATTTCTAGGGATGCTATGGCTTTGTCCCCACCGGATTTCATTGTTGCTTGTGAGATGCTGGAAAGGGCATTGAAGCTTTTGCAGGTGAGTGATAATACCGGTTTCAGGCCTATAATAATGTAATTTGCTAACACTAATGCCTGGCTGGATTTGGCTTCTACGATAAGAAAATATCATTACATGGTTTTAGATAATTGATTGATTATAGAAAAGTTAAATGAGAGTTTTTTGATAAATTTGAGATGTATAAGCTAATTTCAACTTGTATGAGAAACAATTGTTGGAAAATTCATAGATATTACACGACTCTTAACATTTCAATTTTTATAGATATTTATTGACAAGTTTATCCACACTTGACTCTAAGAGTAGCAGAAGAAGAATTCCCAGTAGATATGGAACATAACCAGTGCCACCTTTTGCCATTCTGAAGTATTCGGATACTGCATTTATTAGACAAAAAGATAGCTTTTTAAATGGAGTCATACTATCTTGTATAAAGATTTGTTATGAAACTGGGTACAAAAAAATGCATAAGTATTCATGAAGATTCCATGTTAAAAGCAATAACCTACTCTCACTTATTCTACCAATCATAATTACTCATGCAACTTTTACAAAATCTTTTTAGTATTGAAGAGCATTTTCTTTTTAAGTTTGCAATGTATCAGATTGTATATTGTACTTTTTTATTAAACATTTTTTTATTGTTTAATGAAGAGCATTTTCTTTTTAAGTTTGCAATGTATTAGATTGTATATTGTACTTTTTTATTAAACATTTTTTTATTGTTTAATGAATGTTCGTAGATTACTTGTTAGCAGGTCTCATTTTAAAATATTGTGCAATCTTTCGTTTCATTATTGTACTCAGCTTTCCTAATAGTGACGTGATCTTACTCATCATTTCTACCACAATTAATATGGTGCCATTGTTGTATTTTGCGTGTGGAAATAACTAATTAGTATCTAGTGGGTGAAATTTTTCAATAAAAACATTTGTCAAGTATAGTAGTCCTTTTAAACTTTACTGCTGTTGCATTTCTTTAATCTACAAAATATTATTTTTGCATGCATTTAATGTGTAGTAAAATAATGAATAGTAGTTTGAAGTTGCAGTTCTGGTGCAATATGCTTTCTGATGACTCACTTGATCATGTAGGAAGAAGGGGCAAGCAGCCTAGCACCGGATTTACAAACACAAATTGATGAGACACTTGAAGAGATAACCCCACGTTGTGTATTAGAACTTTTAGCCTTGCCTCTTGATGATGAACATCGAGCACGGAGAGAAGAAGGTCTCCAAGGTGTCCGCAACATTCTGTGGGCAGTTGGAGGTGGAGGAGCAGCATCAATCGCTGGGAGTTTCACACGTGAGGATTTCATGAATGAGGCATTCCTGCATATGAAAGCAGCCGAACAGGTGTTCATAGAATGTTTTGTGCATGTTTTTATTTTAATTTTCTTTTGCCCCCCTTTGTTTTTATTTATGAAGGATTTACATCTATCTCTTTCATTAATTCTTTTTATCTCCAATCTTTTTTTTGAAGGTCGAACTTTTTGTAGCAACACCTAGCAATATTCCAGCTGAAAGTTTTGAGGCCTATGGGGTTGCACTTGCATTGGTTGCACAAGCCTTTGTAGGTAAAAAGCCACATCTTATCCAAGATGCTGATAATTTATTCCATCAACTTCAACAAACCAAGGTAACAAATATGAGGAATGCTCCCTCTGTTTATACTCCCATGGAGATGGAGAAGAGAGAAGTTGATTTTGCATTAGAAAGGGGTCTGTGTGCTCTGCTTGTTGGGGAGCTTGATCAATGTCGATCATGGTTGGGACTCGATAGTGACAGCTCTCCTTATCGAAACCCATCTATTATAGACTTTATTATGGAAAACGCAAAAGGTGACGAAGACAGTGATCTTCCTGGACTATGTAAATTGTTGGAGACATGGTTGATGGAGGTGGTTTTCCCCAGGTTTAGAGATACTAAAGAAACAAGCTTTAAGCTTGGAGATTACTATGATGACCCCACAGTGCTAAGATATCTAGAGAGGCTGGAGGGTGCTGGTCGTTCACCCCTGGCTGCTGCAGCAGCTATAGCAAAAATTGGAGCTGAGGCTACTGCTGTTATTGGCCATGTCCAGGCTAGTGTAATAAAAGCATTAAAGAGGGTGTTTCCTGTTCGGTCTGATGATAAAATATTGACATATGAAGTAAATAGCGAGAAGGATCATTCCAGCCTTTCTGAAAATGAGGATCCCCTTACATTATCAGATCAGAATGCTCCGGTCAATGTTGAGGTTTCTGGAATAAAAAATACTGCTGAGATAAATGATGGAAACTTTATTACTGATGAAATAAAAAATGCAAGTGTGAAGATCATGTGTGCTGGTGTAGCAATTGGACTCATAACTTTAGCTGGCTTGAAGATTTTACCTTCTAAAAATGGCTCGCCTGTTCTTCACAAAGTGACTGGTTCAGCAATTGCATCAGATACTATCAATTTAGGTATGGTCTTTTTGAATCATCTACAACCACTGGAGTACTAGTACAAATATTTTCTTACTCGTGAGATAGATTCAATTATCAGAGATGTGAAATTAGGTTTCTGTAAGTTCATGATGTAAGCTTCTGGCAATAGTTGCTTATTGTATACATAACAGATTCAACTGTACAGGTCCTGTAGGAGATGAAGAATTAGGAGAGCAACTACCAAAAATGAATGCAAGGGTTGCAGAAGCTCTAGTCCGCAAGTGGCAACATATCAAATCCCAAGCTTTTGGACCTGACCATTGCCTAGGAAGATTGCAAGAGGTAAGGAATTTAGTTGGTCCTTTAAAATGGAGATGGGAATTACTAGTTACACTCTTCTAAAATTTAGTGTGATCAATGCACCGATAATATATTTTTCTTCTACAGTCTTATTAAATATGACAATTGTGCAATCATGTGTCGTGTTCGTTTCATCCTTGACCTCTTTTGCAATTATTTATGTGGGTTTATTGTTTTTCCTTTTCATTGAATCCCAATTTGGTATGATGGGATACCATTTAGGCCATGTTTTTTTAGTTTTGTCTGCAGGAGAATGAATCATTTCATAAATTGAAAAGGAAGAAGTGGAATTAGAAACTTTTGTCAGGAGAATGCTTCTCAGTTTATGAATCATTTCATACTGTTTAATGGTTTCTAAACAATCATTTTGAAGATGCGAGTATATTCCTTACCACATGATATTTTTTTAATTGGGTTTTAGTCCTCTCCATTGAAAACTTCCCCAAACTTATCTAACTATTTACTTCCTCTTCCTGGTGTGCTCCCCCCATTCCCATACTCTCACACAGATAAAAAAATGGGTGTTGGATTTTCATTTTGTCAACATTTTACAGTAAAACTGGACTGATATAAATAACACAGATTAGATACCGAAGTCAGGTTGAATTTCTTCAAGTATAAATAACATGAGCCCTTGCATGGGATGGATCATATATTATATATATCTGCATAAATGTGCAGGGTAACCTTTTCATGTGTATGTATGTGGGTTTATTGGGAACTGTGAAGCATTATGCAACTTCTGAATGAAAAGTTATGATATTATAACTTGTGGGTTTTTCTTTCTCCTGGACCAGTACTGAATCTTAAACATTCTCTTTTGTTACTTCTTGACTGACTACTAATAATCTTGAGACAGTTTTATCTGCTGAATTATCTACTATCCTTTTTTTTCCATAAATAACTTAGCTACCATATTTGTATGTTTGAAGTTTCACTGAAGTTTAAGATCTGCTAGGTGTTGGATGGTGAAATGTTGAAGATATGGACTGATCGAGCAGCTGAGATTGCAGAGCTTGGTTGGTCGTATGACTACAACTTGGAGGATCTCAACATCGACAGTGTGACCATATCACAGAATGGGCAGCGTGCAGTAGTGGAAACAACTCTCAAAGAGTCTACCCACCTCACTGCTGTTGGTCATCCACAGCACGCTACTTCCAACAGCAGAACCTACACAACAAGATATGAAATGTCCTTTTCAGGTTCAGGGTGGAAAATTGTTGAAGGAGCTGTCCTTGAGTCGTAATTAGGTTTTGTAATATGTAATATATGTCAGGTTAGTACACTTCAATGTCACCCACTCGAGCCTATCTCCACTGTCTTGTATGTACCTGTTGTTTTGTGCATTTTTCAAGCATTTATGTAGTCAGGCTGTAAATACTTGCAGGGTATTTGATCAAATAATTATCCGGTTAGGATGTCAAACATCTTTTTACTTACAGTTGTTTGGAAATTCAAAATTGAAAACGAAATGATCAAACGGAAAAGTGTAACATAATCATTGTTTGGACAATTTTAGCGAAGCGAAAAGTTGTCGAGTATGGAAGGATGTTAGATTTTAAGTTTACCAAGCTGAGCTATTCCCCAACCAATTCTCATCATAAAACTAACAATAATTTGTGTAAACTTTAATTAATTTATGTAAACCTTTTTGGTTGAGGATTGGGTTGTTAATCAAAGATTTGGTTGATTATTGCAATATTTTTTAATTTTCCCAAAGTCTGTAGGTATAAATACTGTCAAAGAATTTTCCCCACTTTAATGAGAAAGTGTGAAACTCAATATCACAAGAAAGCTGATCATATCATTACTCTTTTTGAGTGTTAGATTTGCTTCAGCGATTATGATGGTGCAAGATCAAATTGGGGGAAAAAAAATAGGGGCTTGAAGCTTACTGTTCGACCTTTTTTGTACCCAAATTTGAGTCTAAAGGTCACCAACTTTCGAATTTAACGCCGTGTAGGACAAATGTTCACAAAACTTCTTTTAAATTTTTTTCATAGGTGCATTGTTTTTAATTATAGGTTTGCCACCATATCTTTTTGTAGTTTTTGCGCATAATGAAATTGTTAAGAGCCGTCCCATAAGTGTACATATGATAAAAGACTATAGGGGTATTTGATATGCTAAGGCGCGAGTTTCGACTCATTTTTTCACGTCTCAAGTGTGAATTTTGCTGCTAGGCTCTTTAAAATCATGTTTTCTTTTTATTAAGATCTAAAATGTGCATTAAAAAGCAAATATTCGTCTTGAATATTGGTATTGATTTATCGATTATGATGCTCTAATATTATGCAGATACAAATGCTCTTAATTACTTGATATACATGCATATATTAAATATTCATTGCGGTAAGTAGTTTGATAATGTATATCACATGGGTGGATATTTCTTCCCATCCGTCTCTACTACGTCTTGTGATATACGTTCTCCACAGTCTTAGGCTTAAAGGCCAAGCAATACCAACTCAGAGTCAGAAGTGTATAACGAACATATTCCAAAAGTTGATGCTGCATGATATGAGGGTCCATCATTATGGGCGTTCAACTTGTTGGTTGCACTCGATGGGTTGATTTTGTACTATTCTATATGTATATATAGTGTATATATATTGGGTAAAACTCCCTATTGCTTGGAGGCAAAGATTCCCTATTATTTGGATAGCTTTTCATTGATTGTAAAAGTTTAATTACATGCTAATGCAACTAGCAATCTATAACTCAAGCTGAACTTTTGGTTTGGTATATTCGTTTTTAAATAATAATAATTAGTGTAGTACCTTTTAGTAAATCTCAACTGCTATAAAAACCAATTTTTTTATGGCTAAAGTAATGAGTAATGACTTTCATAATATTTGATGAATGCCACTTTTGAAAGTGACTTCTTATTAAAGCTGTTGGTAAAGATCTATTAAGAATTGTAATGCATTTTTTTGTGGAAATTAGATTATATGGAGGATGGGTAATATCACTTGAGAATATGACCAGCAATGATCCCATGCCAAGGGTCACGCATGCAGTGTTTGTGGGGGAAGTTTAGGTACACAAAGGTGCCTGTACAGTTGCACTACTCATTGCTACAAATTTTGCATGTGGGGTCAAAAGTGAAGGGTAAGATATTACTAAGATTGAAAAGGTTTGTGATGGAAAATGTCAACCAGGGTTGATGGCACACCATATATATTAGTCACAAAAGCTGTTATATATATGATGTAACTAATATTCCATTTCCTCTGTAGCTTGCCAAAAGATGGAGAACTTGAGATTTTGTACTGTTCTCTGCTTGATAATTCTGACAGTGGAAATTGTTGGTCTTAAAGGTGACGAGCTGAAAAATGACACTGCTCAAAGTCAAGGCAATGTCACTTTAGCAACCCTATCTAATCATCAGGGTAATAATAAGGAACAGGTAAGAGGAAAACACAACAGTGTTGTGTTCAACACAAGCAAAGGTAGTTGGTATAAGAGAGGAGGAAGTGGAGGATTTAAATGGGGATGGGGTGGAGGAGGTGGAGGTGGAGGTGGAGGTGGTGGAGGAGGAGGAGGTGGTGGTGGATGGGGATGGGGAGGAGGAGGTGGAGGGGGTGGTTGGTGGAAATGGGGGTGTAGAGGTGAACCAAGATCACATGTTAAAGGGAAGAAAGGAACTATAAGGGGCATGAAGCATCATCATCAACAACATCAACATGCATCCAAGGAAGAATATAGATTGGGGGAGTTTGCACAATGCATGACAAGAACAAGGTGCAAAGGTATGAGGTTGGATTGTCCTCTTCACTGTGGTGGACCTTGTTTCTATGACTGCTATCATACGTGCAAAGCTCATTGTAGACGACCCTAAATTATATCATATATCAACCTTTTTAAATATAGTCATTTCCTTACCCTTTCTTTCTTATTCTTTTTTCTGATATTTTTATTTTGGATCAAAATCAGTGTTTTACAATGTTTTTCCTAGGTAGACAACTAGACAAGTATGTTTTGTCAAAAAAATACCTAGACAAGTATGTTGAGTTGACATTATGTGTGTGTGTGTTTCATTTTACTTCAACCATATATGTTAGATGTGACATATATTTGTGTCCATATTGTTGTTACGAAGTAATGGACATCAAATTGAATTTGTGTTGGACTCTATTTCGTTAACTGAAGTGTTCAATTTTTTTTAAGGTTATGCAGATGCAATGCTCTTGTCAACAATTAAAGAAACTAGTGAAATAGGTTGGGGGTGGGTGGTAGATCAAAATATTCTGGTGGTTTAGAGATTAAAAAGTAAAACCTCTTTAATATCAACCTATATGGTAGTATGATGTCAAAAACGTAATGGAAATGGATACAATTAAATGAGAAAGATGCATTTTGGTGTGGCTTTTATTATCTGCATATGGTAGCAATAATGATACATTCCTTCATTCATTAATGTGTGCAATAAGAGAGTTGACAATAAAGTTTCAATTTTCCCTAAAAAAAATGAAGTTTCAAATCTATAGAAGATTTGTAGCATAGAAATCAAAATACCACCCACGTCTCTCTTGGCTGGATCCTAGCAATCTCTGACAGTTAATTCAGATTTCTTTGTCTCTATGAAGTTTCTTTTTCCCCACTCATTTTTTATTGCTTAGGAGACTGCATTGTGGATGAGAATCCTGATTTCGTGCTGATTTAAAGAGGCCTAAATAATCTTTTCATTAACTCCGTTTTTTAGAGTTGAATTTGAATTCACGATCTTTGATTAAACTGGAAGAGGCTTAAATCATCTCATCCAAATGCTTGGGTAAATGGCTTTAATTTTGGCATGGTGTGTGACTAGGGATATAAATGCTTACAAAGTATTGACATATGAGTCTTGATAAAAAAAAAGTATTGACATAGGAGTTTGGAATGATGATGACAATATTGGAGATAGTTAGTGGTTGCATATGGGCACAAAAGAATCCACTGAGAGCAAAACTAATCCAAATGGAAATTTTGAGTCTCAATTCACTATGTGTGTGTTTGGTTTCCGTTTACAACACACAAAAGCAAGTTTGCACGCTTTCTGATGCATTTTTGCCTTGATTTCTAGAAGCTTCAAATACTAACTTCTTTGTTAACGTGATTTTTTGCCGTAATTTTTATCAAACTCCGTTTTGCAAACGCTATCGAAACGGCTCAACACTTATTATTATCGTTCACTACTTTTGCTACTATATGGTCGTTAGTGCGGAACTGGATTGGCTTCTCGGGGGTGGACCATAAGAATATTTTGTGGCATGATGCATAAGGAGAAGCCCCCTCTGATCCCTCTCCCTCAAAACCAAAATTAGAAACATAAAAGTACTACAAGTGGAAGCTATACCAACCAATTTTCTGTTTTTAAAATGCATGAAAGCATAATAATGACTAATATAGGTACTCTTACCCCACAAATGAATTTCCTATGTTATGTACAGACAAACCCATATGCATCAATCTATTCAAACCCTTTTCACTGTATGGCCCTCCCTCACCTCTGCCCATATGTATAATATCCATCACCATCAACACATTCATGTGTGAGTGAGTACTATCATCTTCTCACCATCACCTCTTTTCTCTTGATTAATATTTTGTATGTCCAATGTCCTACTTCCAACAACCTAGCCAACGGCCCCCTGAACAAAAGGACCAATACACGGTTCGTACACTTTTTCTGCCTCAATTCAATCATAATCAACTATGGTCAGCCACCTCAAAAGTTGGTGGCCATAATGTGAAGGTTTATGTTATGACAATTATGTTTTTGTAAAGCAAACAATAACACCTAATTTGTGAGCAAAAGCGAGAATTTGATTACAGAACTCGAACTCTAGACCTCATTTATATCGACTCATATTACCGAACTACTCTGACACTGTTAGAAATTCTCTTTTCAAGAGAATAAGTGGGTGTTTAGGGTTCAAACCCTAACCCCTGTTTAAGAATCGATAACCCCGGCTCCTGAACAAGTGAATGAGATTCTCTTGCTTGCCAATTGCCAAAATGAAACACTGAAAATCTGTGCATATACACTGTTTTACTTTTCTTAACATGTACAAAAATAGTAACATCCATTAGAAAAAAGCTCAGAGAAATGAAAGCATTTACATTGACATTGACAAAGGAGAAAGGTGCAGTTGCACATAAATTTATCAAAACAAAACCCTCTGTATAGGGTAGGAAAGTTTTCCTTCAGGAAAATGACAGAAAAAGAAGAAGAAAAGTCAAAAGGAACTAAAAAGGTGAAATTTAAACCAAGGTAGGTAAAAAGATAGAAAATAAAAAGAACCAAAAATACAAAAACAAAGAAACAAAGAAAGTGTTATTTTTTGATGCAGAGGTTTTAACAACTATCAACACAAGATAAGGTACATATCTAGATCTACCATAGATATCTTGTTCTCTTGGAATTGGCAACAGGACTAATCTGTGGAACTGTGAAAATATTACTATCATGATCATCCCTCAACCTTGATTTGTTGATGCTGCTTTTGTTGTTGTACCCCTTCTTTGTTGTCTCAAACTGCTCCATCATTATTTGTGAAGATGAATATAGAGAAGGTGGTGGTGCTTGAGGAACCCAGATCCCCATATTATTATTGGGAAAAAATGAATCAAGATTTTCTTCAATACCAGCATTAAACAATTCATCACCCTGCATTTCATACACCAGATCCAATCATAAATAAACCAATCAATTATTTTTAAACTTAGTATCTTTGATGATTGCAGTTTTCATAATATCAAAGATTGTAACACGATCACAATTTAAAATCTTAATTAGATCTAAATTAATTTATTTAGAGTAAGAGAGAGATAGAAAATGGGAAAACCTTGGAGAAAGCAAAGGGAACAGAAGAAGAATCAAGAAAGTCATCAACTTGCCAACCAGGTAGAGTCTCAATCAAGTACTGAGATATAGTAGAACCACCACTTCCTTCTTCCATAGATGTTGGTGAAGGAGTAGTAGATTTTTCAATCAAAGAAGAAGGAACATGATTTGACTTGGTAGTAGCTGAAGGTGTTGATGATGAAGATGAAGAAGATGAGTTTGTAGTTGAAATCTTAACACCAGTCAGAAGAAACCTATCATGTTTCTGTGTAAGTTCATTCACTGAATGAATAGATGAATCACAATCTTTGCATAGAATTGCTCTGTCTTGTTTACATAACACAAAAGCTCTTCTCTCCTAAAACAAGAAGAAGAAAAAAAAAGTCAACATGTTACTCTTGAATATAAGAAAAAGTTAAGTCAGCAAAAGTTTACAATCTCTCTCTGATACGAAATATAAGATAAAGTTGAGTCAATAAAAGTTGATGTACCTGACAAATATCGCAGAGAGGGTGGTGTTTAGGAGTTGGGTTATGAAGAGCGAGACGGTGGTGTTTGGAAGCGAGTTTGTTGGCGTGGTGGACACGGTGGTCGCAGTCGATACATAAGGCGGCTTCGTCGGCGGTGCAGAATAATGAAGCCTCATTTTTGTTGCATACATCACACTGGATCTTCATTGCTTATGCTCTACTCTACTGTGTTGGATGAACAAGTGTGAGTGAAGGTTCTGGTCACGAGAAGAAAGAAGAAAAGAAAAACTTTGTCAACAAAAAGATGGAATTTATTGGTTAATAGATAAATAAATAAATAAATAAGTTAGATAAACATGACACCATGATCAATAAGCTACCATTCCATGTAAACAAAGAAAAATAGGTAACCCACCATGCCATGCCACTATCATCATCACTTTCCATTTACTTACATTTTATATTATATACTCTACATATATATACACACATTATGTGTACTTGTGTCGTCTGGCTCGATATAATATTTCTTTTTTAATATTATTTATTTTAGCTACGATCGAGTATTTTACAATAATTTTGTTGATAATTTTAAAAAAAATAATCAATATTCAGTTTTTTTTTTAAATCAATATTTGGTTTAATGACCTATTAATCTAAGTAGTTTAATTTCACCGACCACTAGTAGGACTCAATTTAAAGCTAAAATTTAAACAAGTTTTGTATAGGTTAACCCACTAAAATTGTCATGAATGGATTTGAATATACAAGTTGAAAGGAATACACTCTAAATTCAAAATAATTATTATATATATAAATATGCGTAAAAAATATTAACTTCAATTTTCTAATTTTTTTGAATTGTGTCATTCCATAATGGACACAAATATGTTGTTTAAGAAAAGTTTAAAAGACGATGACACATGAGAGTTGGTATTGGGCAGGACTTTCGACTGTGCTGCAAACGCGGGTTGGTATTGAGAGCAGTTTGACAGATTTTGTTTTTGATATATGTTGTTCAGAAAGTCGAGACATTGATGGTCGGGTGTCTTTACTTCTTTGACAAATTTAGGCTGCACGTAATGATGTCAGTGGCGGAGCCAGGAAAATTATAGAGCCTGGGCAAAAAATTTATCGCAAAATATGGCGTGTTAAGAATGTTAAAATATGACTTTACACAAAATATTATAAATTTTCGACAAACGACAAATTAATTATGAATTTTTAAAGTGTCAAAAACTCAAAAAACAAAACAACGGAAATATCGACCTATAAATCAAATTTTAAGCTCATTATTTGCAGAGACATCTATAAAATACATAAAAAGGATTTTCAAAGTCGTTTCAATTTATTTTGATTTTTCAACTAAAACGTGCAAAATTGAAATTTTGTTTTGGGTAAGCGTATACTCACAGGTCAAATTTAGTTCTCTAATTTTGCAGGCGTGACTAGAAGATAATAAAAACCTTCACAATGAAATTTTGTAGTTTTTAAACGAGATACAAATTAATTATAAATTGTTTAAGAAATTCATAATTATGGGGAATAAAAATTCATAATTAATTTGTCCCTGGTCGAAAAAATTTAATTTTCTGTGTAAAGCTATATTTTAACGTGTTAAACATGTATGGAAACAATCATGAAAAATTCAACATCTATGTCACATTTTTATACTACGCGTATATTATAGGATAAAAAATAAAAACTTATAATGCTAGAATATATGTTTTTTACTTTACATGGTCAATTTGAATCATTAACCATTCAAAATAAGAGAAATGAATCTGTCAATAGTGTGTTAAATAAAATTAGGAGATAAATAAATGTCATTTTCAAGATCTCTTTGCGTGTGAGAATTTTCAGATTTTGCCCAAATTTATTTATTTTTAAGTAGGAAAAGGGCTATTGGACTGGACTTGGTACAAAGAAAGTAGCAGCTGAGTCCGGGCTAGTGCCCAGGCTAGCTGGGGGGTGCCACTGCCCCTGAATGATGTCATTTGGAAGGACGCTCATCATACTTCAACAAGCATCGGAAGGATAACACTAGATGCATGGCAGCAATGACAAGAGGTTCATAAACAACTTAGTTTGAGCGACGTGGTTGAAGTGCAATGTGGAGGCCACGTTCCATGACCGTAACCATCTTATATCTCTTGCGTGTTGTGCTAGAGACTCCTGTGGGCAATTTATTCGGCTCAAACGAAATGGCAGCGAGCAAATATGACAGTTTTGGAAGGGGAGGCAGTAGCCTTACTCGATGTCATTCACTTTGCTGATGTAAACAGATCTGATCAGGTTGTCTTTGAGTCCGACTCAGCTACTATAGTGCAAGCTCTATCGTCTCCGGGCCATGGTGATTCGGAATTCTATACTATTGTTTCTATTATTATTTATCAGTTAGTTTTACATTCCAACTTCAAGGTGAAGTTTGTTAAGAGACAAACGAATATGGTTGCTCATACATTAGTCAGGGCGGTCTGTTCTTGGGCTAGTTACCGTATTTTTTATTCTTATCCTTCTTGTATTGAACATTGATTGATTAATGATAATAGTTAACTTTGTTTTGATATAAAAAAAAAGTTCAAAAGAACCTCGGATTTGGATCCTCTCATGCCTTTTTTGTGCAGCCTCCTTTCCTTTTCTGATCCAATGGTTGATTGAGTCATAAATGAACAAAAAGTAGCATTAAAGAGAGAAAAAAAGATGAATGAATGACTTAGATTATGGCAGGACAAACAACATGAGAAAAATGGTTGGAGAGGATCCAAATTCAAGAACCTCCAATCATTTTTTTATACAATCTACTTTGAGCACCCTAGTATTATTGAGCGGTTTCTATATCATTGTGTCATACTTATGTAACTAATATATATTTTGATTCAACGGTAAAAAAAAAATCTTTATATTAACGATGATAGATGCAACAAACATTAAGATCCACGTTTAATAATAAAGAAAGTCTCATGTTTTAATATCATATTAGATTTCTCCCTCAAAAAAAAAAATCATATTAGATTTCATTTATTTACTCTATGTGAGACTCTCAAGATAATATTGATCTCCACGATGGTTTAATCATATCAATGGGTGCCCCAAATTTTCATACTACTCAATTTTCCCTCATAAATTTATCAACTTATGTAGACTCACGGGACCAATGTAGTCTTAATTTATCTAATGGTCGGAGTTAACCCGGGGTTAGTTTTTAAGATCCACGTTCAGTGCTTACTCCTCTAATATACATTCATTTATTGTGAAACTAACAGCTAAGAGGATATTCTCAATTATTCAAAAAATAAATAAAATAGAGAGAATGAGCTCTGTTTTGCGTAAAAGACAAATAAATAAATAAGCTTTCTTTCTGTGGAAAGTGTATATTATTTATGGGAAATAATAACAAGTGTTCCGGAGGCATAACTATTTGAACATTGTTCACACACATAAAAAAAAAAGAAGTTTATGGCTAAAAATAATAAAAGTAGAAGTCGAAACAAGCATATTGACATTAAGTACTTAGTCGTAAGAAAGCACATTAAAGATCTAGATTTGTTTTGCTTCGCGATCAAGGTTAACTTGTGGCGATCAAAAGTAGCCTCAAAACAAGATACGAATGCAGCTTCCATTGTAGACATAAATACTTGTGTGGTTACTAGATTTAGACACAATATTTAGGCACAAACTAAAAAAAAAATGAACAGGTAGAAGAATAAAGAATTAAATGATGTTTTTTTACAATAATCAAATTATGTGTAATTTTATGTGCGAGTTCAAATACTTTTTAGTTGGAGTTGTGACCGATCAAGTATTTTTCAACAACATGATGTTGTAACACGTTTACACAATTGATCAATTGTTACATGTTGTTTATTGAGAAGAAAAATCAAGTTCAAGATAGGATAAATATAAGGTCAGAAATAAGTTTATAAATGATGACATCTTTTATTTCATAAGTCATTTTTGTAAAAATAAGTTAGATCCAATATAAAATTTAATATATCATTCAAGCTTATGGAATCATACACCCACTATTTATATTCACGCATCAAACTTAATAGTGTTCGATGTGAGGGGTGTATTGAGAAAAACTCAAACTCCGAATATGATAAATATATGGTTGAAGCGAGTTTATAAAATATTGCACCCCTCATTTTGCAAACAAATTTTGTAAGGATGATTTATAACGACTATAAAAATCTAATGGAGTTTGAACCCTAACTAGCGTGTATGAAAATTATTTAGCAAGAAACGACATTCTTTAAACGAAATTTAGTTATTTTGTGAGATAGTGAGCGTAGGAGATATTTTGATTAGGGGAAAAAACAGTTTGATGTGTACGAATAAAAAATGTTAACAAGTGTTTAAGATCACAAGTTAAGGAACTCAGTATAGAAAATTTATCTTAACTTAAGTATTTTTCTTTAAAAGTTTAAAAATTGTCATTTTTAACACAAATTTTCTATTTTTAATTTCCTAAATTAGATCTTTATGATACTTGTTTTTGATAAGTCTCTATGATATTTGTTAGCAACCCTAGAAATAAAAACACTTTGATTAGTCCAAGAAAGATAAGAAATTCAAAGAGAATAATCTTCTTGTTTAGGGGTGGGATACCTATTATCGTGTCCCAAGAACAATTTGATGTGATTTTATAGGAGTTGGAAATTGTAGCCTCGGTTTAACATGTGAAACCATGACAAAACACAAGCATACATAAAAACAAAATATGTTATCTCCTTGAGTATTATAGACACTATATTTCTAACTTCTTTTCTAACATTCATTCTCTTATTAGATGAAACTCATGCGAGTCACACACTTTAAAAATGAGTCACGTATAAAGAAGTTGAGATCTTCTCCATATAAAGTAATGAGACTTACATGAATTTCATCGAATTAGAAAATGAATATTAGAAAGAGTGTTAGAGAATGTGTGCTTAGCATTTCTATATATGAAAATGCTATCTAAACTAACTCCATAAACAAACAATACCATTCTTGGAGTCATGGACTATATTGGCTTGATCGCTTTGTTGTAGTGGTGTGAAAGAGATATTTATGATTAGGTTCTTCATAGTTTATACGCATTATCAATTCCATTATTAATTTGTTGTCGTCCCTTCTTCTTTTCTGACTATATTTGTTCTTATTCCTTGTTATAGCTATCTTCCTAGTTTATATGTATTGTTCAATCATAAATTCAAAACATGGGATACTATATGCGTTGGATAAGGTTTTTAGTTACACTTTACGACAAAAAGAAGTGTCATCTGCCGAAAGAAAGGGCATCCTCCCGCAACTTGACCACTCTTGCCAGGGTGTTATGATATATTTATTTAATTTACATTTTCAATAAAATTACTTAAATTAAATACAAATTTAGTCTGCTTGATTTTCTAAATTATCTTCTTATTTGAAAATATAAATTAAATAATATATATTTATTTGTGGTATTATATATTCTTTTCACATTTACACTTTGATTTTTTTAACAAAAATGAATCATAGCAAAATGGTTCATCTTAAGAATCCAATATATATAACAAGGAAAAGAAATGGAATTGTACATACAAATATTTGTATATGCAAATTGGTAACATGAAACAAACAAGAGCTACAATTACAGTTTGTAATAAATTATGAAACTCATGTATGGAAATAGTTTAATCTAAGAAATATCAACCATCATGTCTTTTTAGGGGGGAAAGGCAAGACATGTGATTTGGTTGGCGGTTCCATAGATCATTTGAACAATGAGAACCAACATGACTTTTAGGGGGTGTAGCAGACATTTTAAAGATGGTAGAATAAGCAAAGATGTTGTCATGGGCTTGGGTTTTAAGTAAGAATTGTAGAGTAATCCAACAGTGTGCTTATAGAACATGTATTTTTTGGATGTTTCTCTTTAGGCCCCCAATTAATACAATTTGCTTATAAAAAAAAAACGCATTTCTAACTCAGACACACGAACCCAAATCAAATTTATTTGAGCACACATTTATAAATGATAAACAAATTAAAATAGAAAATAATTAAATGATGTAATGTAACTAAATCATTTCTCTTTAAAAAAAATTCATTTGTGCGTGCGCGTCCAAATAAGTTTGATTTGGTGTTGTGCATAAGTAAGATTTGTTCACAAAAAATATATTGTTAACTTGTGTTTAAGATCACATATTAAAAAATGAAAAAGTATAAATTACCTTACATCTTAATTCATAGACCTATTTCATGGCAATCTTATTTAGGTATGGGGGTATATATGCTATTTATTGATTGAAATGGAAATGGAAAAAAGCTGGTCACATTGAACAAGAAATCCAAGATCTCTCCCATACATAGCCTTATCTTATGTGTTGGATTATTCGAGTGTCCCGCGGGTACATTAACCTATATCTATAATGTGGTTGCGTTTGAAAGCATGGTTTGGAATATGATAGTTACAGCTGTGGGGTCTTCAAAATTGACTGGGATTTTAGTTAAAATTCATTGTACTTATGAGTTGACGAATGTTGAAGGAATTTTATTAGGAATTCAAGTTTCAATATGTGAAAACTAACATAAACATTAGTTTAATTAGTCCCATTAACATTTATTATAATAGAACTTTTTGTTGTTCTAAAAAAATTCAATGAACAAACATGTTCCGGTACACAAAAAGTACTTACATTGTTTATGTTAGAACAACAACTAGTAACATAAGATTAAATAAGAGAACGAAAATAAAAGACAAAGAACATATGATATTTGTTAACACGTTCAGTCAATTGTGTTTACTTCTGCGACTATAGAGCGGTTATAGTTCCATTTCTATTATTGTGATGAATTAGAGTTTTATTGTTACAAACAATTATATACTACTACCATGATTCAATTTATAAATATTGCCTCTGATGAGCCATGCTACTACCGCCCTTGCCTTCTTTAGTGTCTTGCATATATCAGCTATACTTTAACAGCTTAGAAATCAAAATTAAAGATAATTTATAACACTTAATTTCCTCAATTCACTCTAGCCATTTTAACAAAGAAGAAAATTGTGATGACTTATACAGGAGTCAAAGCAATCAAAACCTAAAAATGCTTTAAATCAAACTTGATATCAAAACATTGGTGCTAGAAGGAGGATTGAGGGCAAATGAACCTTTTAGCCCCTAACTATCTTTGATTATGGGCTACAGTTCCAATACAAAAGAAAGTCTAACCATCTTAGAAATGGAGGTTAAGAGTAGTTTATGACGAGACACTCTTCTAAACTCTGACACGTTTTAATAAAGATATACTTGTGAAAATTTACACAAATTCCAAAACAGACGATACCTAAAAAAAACAGTGCAGCAGATTAAGGTCCGAACAAAACACAACTAAAAGAGTATTAGTTTAAATTGTTAAATAAGAATGAGAAAGAAGATTCATTAGCCTATTCTGTTCAACTGGGTGGAAATCTACTGGTTCTGCTTATTGTGCTATATATTTTGCTACAGCATTCTAATGTTTTCATGTAGTGTTTTTGGCTTTTGCTTTGAACTATTACATTATTTCATGATTACTGCTGGTATTCATGCTAAAATAATGGATGAGGATTCTCTACCTTTAGGCATAGAAAGTCGTCTACCTTTGTATTTGTCGCACTCATCTTTTATTTTGTCTCTCATATTTTTCCTTTATATTTCTCCACATTTTTCTACGCTCTCTATTTTTATCCTAAAATTACTAATTTTACCATTAAAATCAGCACAATTAATCATTTTCTTAACGATTGTGCACAAACCTTAAACGACTATAATTGAGACGGAGGAAGTAATAATAATAATAAGAGTAAATTACACTCCCCTCCCCTTTTATGTGGAAATATACACTCCACTCCTCTCTTATTCAAAACATATTAGAAATTATTTCATTCCCCTCCCCTAAGAGAAGCTTGAATTACATCCCCTCAATATTTTTTTTTATTTCTAATAGTCTAGCAAAAAATTAATAATCTAACACACTTTGGAAAAATAAATAGTATTGCGGGTCTATTTTAATATAATCAAAATTTGAATACATATTTTTCGCTATTTTTTATTCATAATTTCATTAACATTTAGTTTTAAACCCTATTATAAAATATGAAACAACCCAAAATAAAATTAAAATATGTAAAAAATTACTAAAGACAATAAAGTATGGTTATTTAAAAGTTAATTTTAACCAATAAATTATGAAATTAATAGCAAAATATTTAAATTTAACTATCATTGACATTTAAATTATAAATACATGAAATTATTTTTCTCAAATGGTGGTTTAAAATTAGTATATATCATAAAAATATTTATTTATGTTGCAATAAATTAAAGTGTAGTGCATATCTAATTATTAAGGGAGGGTGTTGTAATTCAAGCATCATATTGGGGAGGGGAGTATAATTTTTACTTTTTAAGGGAGGGAAATGTATATTTTAACATAAGAGGGGAGATGAGTGTAATTCAAGCTTCTCTTAGAGGAGGGGAGTGTAATTTTCTCTAATAATAATAATAATAAATAAAAAAGAAAGTGGAAGTGGCATAATCACTAATTTAGCTGGTGGCTATTTGAAATAGCCAGAACTCAAGGATGAAAAAGTTGAGTTTTAGTTGAGTTGAGGGGTCATTCAAAACATGATAGTGTGGTGGTAAAAGTCATGAATTTTTTATCTGATTGGGGCTTCATTTTGTTGGAGATTGAGTGAAGTAATTTGGAAGCATGATTGAAACAGAAGAAATATATTCCTTGCTCCTCACTCATCATGGAAATTAGGTATACTCAATTTCCTTGCTGTTTATAGGATATGGATTAGCGTTGAAGGGCACGATACTATAAAATAATGGCTAACTAACTTCTAAGTACCTATGGCAACATTAGACTATAATGAAATGCTATATACGCTATAATATTATATATATATATATATATATATATATATATAGTGGTGCTTATGCTGATAAATATTTATTGGCTCATAATTCAGTAATATGATTTTAGGTAGAGTTTTCGGAAAGGATTTTGATAGATGCATTATCATTCATTGCCAAGATTATTAGGTTATTTTTGTCTTTGGAGATGTTAATTAATTTACTGCCACCCAGAAATACAGAAGTGAGAAGAAGCTTATAAATGATTACTCTTATGCAAAAAAATTAACTTTACAAGTGCAGCATTACATTTCTTCTCCCGGAAGCTTTATAGTTCAGAATTAATAGCTGCATATAGGTTCTTGAATGTTGTCTTGGATTGTATTGCTCAGTTGAGTGGATCCTTGACGCCTGTAGTCCAGGTGTGGCAAAAAATATAAGACCATTACTTTTCTCACCCTATCAGTTTCTTGCGTGTCCCATTTGAATTTTAAAATTCGAAATGTTTCAACGTGTTTTTGGAAGTTTTTTGGGGTGTTTATGTCATTCGAGTTCTATAATCCGAACTGTATAAGACGCGTGAGAAACTCATAGAATGGAAAAAGAAACTGTCAAAATATAAATAAAAAATGTTAATGGACCATAGTTTATATGAGTTGTTAGAATTCTGCTCTTTACCCAAACCGTTCTGCTCATTTCCAAAGTAATTGTCCAAATTGCCCCTGCGCGAGTTAACTTGCGCTGCGTGAGTTAAGTCACGCTGTGTGAGTTAATCACGCTACGTGCTGTTATTTGCCCAGGCAGAGCCTCATTTCCTCATTTTCAATCAAATCTCTCTCAAATTACCCAAATCCGAAATTCCTTCAACTTCAAATCAAACAACTCTCCAACAACAAAAACAAGTAAGTTTTCACTTAAATTATGTTGGTATGATAGATTTTTTTACTTAAACTAGAATTTATTAGGTTTAGTGTTTTGTTAAAATTTTGATTTTTTTGCAAGAAATGATACAATGTTACATGTAAATCACTTATAGTGCTTAATTGTTATGATGTTTACATGTTTGCATGATTATGTTAGATTTTTTACACTTAGATTATATTTTTTTTAGTTTTAGGGTTTAGTTTAAATTTTGATTTTTTTCTAAGAAATAATGCAATGTTACATGTAAATCACTTATATTGCTTAATTGTTTAGATGTTTGCATGTTTATGTTGTAGTTATCATTTTTAGGGTTTATGTATGAGTTGCACTCCAAGTGTTTAATGAAATGTTTGAATGAGTATTTCATTGATTGTGTTTAATTTCTTATTGTGTAGATTTGAAGCAATGGCCGGGTGGATCGACGTTCATGCACAATTCAAGCCGGAGAACCTCAGAGGTTGAAGGCTCGGTGCCTTGGTGTAACGTTAAGAGGTCTCAAGGATGAACTGAATGAATTCAACCAAGGAGTCAACCCCGGAGACACAAGGAGGATGGAATACGTTCGGTATAAACGTCCAACGCTCGACGAGGGGAGAGTATCATTCAGTTGGGTGGAATTAACGAACGACAAAAACGTGACGAGCATGTTTTGGGAGCACATCATGTTCCGGTGGATCGATATGCGGGTAACGTTGCTGAGATCAACTGAAGATATTATCAAGAGTCTAATTCTGCCAAAAGATCGTGATTAGGTAGGGAAATGCACCTTCCAACTACAACAATTGTCTTCCTCTGAATAGGGTAATTCAAACTTGTTAAACGACAGTTCCCAAGCATTCATCCGGAAGTGTTATTGTTTCATTCAAAAGATTAAATTCATGTTAGTTTGGTTTAGATGAAGGTATTGAAGTGCCAAGGACTGGACCTCATTCTTTTGGCACTTGAATACCATCATCTAAACCAAACTAACAAGAATTTAATCTTTTGAATGAAACAATAAAACTTCCGGATGAATACTTGATAGTTGTTGTTTAGCAAGTTTGAATTTACCACATTCAGAGGTAAGATAATTGTTGTAGTTGGAATGTGCATTTCCGAATGTAATGTAATGTAATGTAATAACATATATAGTTGATATAGATGTTGTTTATGTAATGTAATGTAACTTTTATTCGAATTCACGTTGAGTTTAATTAGGTTTTTTTTTTGATTTTTTTTTAAGACGTAACTTTATTCGAATTTTTCAATACGCAATTTGTATTCGAATTAACGATGAATTTATTTATTTACTTGATTGGAATTTATTAATTAAATATGCAATCATAAGACAAATGCAAAAATTAACAAAAGCGTGTGAAAACCATTTACAATGCATGAACAACCGGCCACAAAAGCGTGACTTAAGTCAGACAAAGTTTAACACTAGCGTGAGTTAACTCACGCCAAGGATAACACTAGCGTGACTTAGCTTGCGCTAGGTTGGCCGATGGTATTTGTTCAAGAACACGTTTTTTTGAAGTTGGTCAGTTATTCTACCTTTAATTTAACTCATTTGTACACGTTTTTTCTAATCTTTTGACTGCATTTAATACTAATAAAACCTATGGTACCCATTTCTCACTATAAATACCCCTGCAAAACTCACTATTTCCTCACACCACACCTTCTCTTCTCCTCCTCACTCTTTCACCTTTGTAATTTTAGTTTTTTTTTAGCTTTTTTGGGGGCCAACTTAGTGGTAAAAAAGGGTCAAGGAAGGCGGTAAAATAGGCCAACCGACTTGGGGTAAAAGTAAATCTCCTTCTTTTTGCCCCAAAAACTTTTTACCGTGGGTAAAAAGACTCTTTCTTGGGGTATAAAAAGAACCAGATTTAGATTTACCTGAAGGGATGATGTCTTTTTGCCCCAAGAAGGCCGGTCTCTTTTACCACCGACCTTGATCATTTGTTACCCCTAAGTTGGTCTATTTTTACCTTAAAGAAGCGTATTTATTTTATTCCAATAAAATGTATCAAATTATGTATTATGTAATTGCATCAAAGTATTAATAAAATGAGGTTTTATTATGTAATTGTTGAGAATTTATATTACCATTTATATTATTAGCATTGATACTATTTATATTATTTATATTACCATTTGAATAATTATTTATATTACCATTTAAATAAATTCAAAATAAATTGCAAATTATGTAATGTGAGTTAACTCACGCTTCAGTAGTTGTAAATTAACACTAGCGTGAGTTAGCTCACGTAACGCATGTTAAGTCACGTACATTTTACACTTGCGTAACTTAAGTCACGTAAAAACACTTTGGTCATTTCACTTGGGAATGAGCAAAACCGTGGGTAAAGGGCATTATTCAAGTTGTTACATATAAGGCCCAAGATTAAAGTGGCCAACACTGTTACCCAAAAGCTCATTATGCATTGCATTTGACCTAAACCGGAATCACATGTAGGAAATGAATCTAAAAGTGAAGGGGTTTTCTTATTATTAAAAAATCTTTTTATGTCACATCAAATTTATAAGTTAAAAGAGTCGTTAATTTTATCATATACTACAAACTCAGTTATGTGTATCAAATAACTTATAGATCATCATGTATAAGTTAATATGATATTAGTTGGTTTATTAACTATTTCTTCTTTTTACCAACAAATGTACTCCACAAATCAATCTATGATTCGAGTTAGATCCTTAAAAAAGCTTTTAGTTGATAAGTAATGAGTTCTAAGTCGTGAATCAAATAAATGTATTTTATTTTTTTTAATAATCTTAAAAAGAAAAACAAAGACACAAGTGTGTGAACATGTGTGTGTGTGAGACAGAGAGAGAGGGAAATAGAGAGATAGGGAGAGACGAATGTGTTTCTATCAGGTGATTCTGTCGAACAAAAACAAAGTCCAGCTATTTATTTGCACGAATGTCATACATCTTCTAACTTCCACAAAACTTTATTCGCACGTATTTTCTTTGAATTTGAATCTTTAGCGGCTGAGAAGCTGGTAACTGTTTGTCTTAAAAGACTTCTTGAACACTCTTTATACGATGGTTTTCACAACGTTGTATTATTTTGAATTTCCTTTGAGTAACTCTCACGGTTCTTCTAATTCCTTTTCAAAATATCTTCACCTTTGGATCCATTCATTTGAAATACAATTTAAATTTTACATGTAACAATTATATATAAAAAATGATCCCAAATATGAGTAGGATACCATGTCAAAAACAATATGAGTGGGATTTAATTACTTTTTTTTTTATAAAG
>Ga0228711_1002897_pt1 | contig 26608 bp, 25 predicted proteins | sample MedpolnodulmetaG_2_FD_177996 | JGI IMG/M metagenome (GOLD analysis project Ga0228711, IMG submission 177996) | Root nodule microbial communities from Medicago polymorpha collected in Santa Monica, California, United States - brown nodules | ecosystem: Host-associated > Plants > Roots > Nodule... | reverse complement strand
TTTTTAGGCCCACAAATAAATAGATTTTATAGTGGGCTTGGCCCCAAATAATTTTGTTCAATTAGGGGGCTTTAATTTAGTGGGCTTGATGGGGGCTTTTTTGAGTGGGCTTTGAAATTTGGGGCTCTATTGACACCTCTAATGATGGGTGTCAAAAAATTAGCCACTGCAATCCGCCATTGCACCGCCCTGGCTACGATTTGACAACTCTGCTAGAGAGCTTTAGCAACAATCATTTTAACACACTTCACTATTGTATAAAACTAATGCAAGTCTCACTAAAATAGAAGCAATCCCACAGTACAAGTGGAAGAGCATGATTTAAAATATCCCACAATAATTTCATCTAATAATAATGTATTAGGAAAAATGGGTTTGACTTTGGTCGAATAGGTAAATGGTCCAGTTTATTGTAGTTAAGCCACAAGAGAAGTGAGAATAACGGGTTTGGCTATAGTTTATTGTAGTTAAGCCACACTGAACAATGATCCCGAAAGTAGTTCCGAGATGTGTCCTAAAGAAAGGCAAACTTTCTAACCCAACTAGGAGTTTACTGATGTCAAACTGCAAAAAAGAAAAAAACATATGCACCTTGTACATCTTAACAACTATTAAACTGTTCCAATATGAACTACTAAAGGCTCAATTGAAACTATCACCATATAAAACTCCAAAAAAATTAAGAAACCATTCACGCTTATCACATGTATCGGATGATCGGGTAGCAGCTACACAACAGCATTTTTCATAAAACTGCATGGCTGTTATGCAACGTGACACTGCTATTGCGGCATCTATAAACTATAGTGTATGCCATTGCAAACATTACAAATGCTCCAACTCAATTCTACTTGGCATTTGGGTTCGTTTTTGGTTTTGCAGTTGAAAAACTGCAAATCTAAGTTTAACTCTAGAGCTCTGTTGGAGAAAAGGTACATCATTAGGAACTATAAACCAAACATGACCTTAGAGGCATTTTTATTTAGTTATCCTTCAAATCTACCAAGCATTTGGTTGCTTTCATCAACTTCAGGTGAAATTATTCAGTATTTATAAAATAATAAGTCTGCTGCTATGTTGTCAATAACACAAAAGTTGTGGAATACTATAATTAGTTAGTAAGTAAATGGGTTCAAAAATAATTTAAGAGAAACATATCAAATGAATATTAAACTTTGGTTATAACATCAAAATACACTTTGAATTTAAACCAGGAAAACTTACTGATAGTCTCCATGAGTTGAGATGTTTAGAAGCTTCTCGTATACAGACCATCTCTGCATGAGCTGTGGAGTCCCGTAACTCTTCTACTCTGGAACAGATACTTTGATATAAATTAAAAATTCACATAACTGGAAAGAATGAACTAATGCAAAAATATTGACGCTTACAAATTGCATCCTCTTGCAATAATTTTTCCATGCTGCACAAGAACAGCACCAACAGGGACCTCCCAAGTATCACCGGCCTTTCTGGCTTCCAAAAGTGCTTCCTTCATGAACAATTCATCAGTCCGTCGCTGCTCAAGTTCAACATTATAGGCTTCTTCCCAATCATCGAACCTATCTCTCGAAACCTGACTTTTCCGCTGAAACTTCCGTTGTTTCAACTCTCCATCCTTTCTGTCTGAGACAGACGTTTCAGTTTTCACTGGAGCAACGGGTTCTTTTATCGGCATCACTGATTCAGTTCTGGAAATGTCAGATCCACCGATATTTACAATTTCTGCTGCGATAGGTTGCCTTCTAACAGATAATGGATTTGGTGACTCCATTTTTTTTAAGCCAGAAGTAGTGACTTTAAAATCTTTTTCATTTTCAGTTCGACTAGAAAATTCCTCTCCAGCAGCATATGGGGTGCCTATTGATGATGTTGCTCCACTTTCCAATTTATTTGGAAAAGATGATCCAACTTCAATATGTTTTCCTTTGTCCTTCAATATTTTAGTGTCCGACACATCTCCCTCACTTTGGGTATAATGAGTACCTGGTTTTGATTTATCAGAAGTCATGGCTTGTGGTAGCACACTTTTACCAGTTTCCTCATGCTCCTGCCCAGAATGCCATGTCTCACTGTCAGATTTGTTTGGTGAGTTTCTGTCACCTGATCTCCCAGAAGTGGAGGAACCAGCACGTGAACTCCAGCGTAATTGAACAATATCAGAAAGCATACTCCACATGGACCTTCCTGTTCTTTTGACAATTGGTTTTGCAGTTTCATTGTTGATCTCTGGTTCTTTAGATGATACACCATGCCCAACAGATGGTTCTTTTACATCCCACATTTCGTCAGAAATTCCCTTGCCGCCCAGAAACCCAGTGGAATGGCTGGACTCATGACTCTTTGACTGAGAGTCATTTTGAGTGCCTTGTTGCCTAGAACTGTTCATCTGATTATCCTCAACATCAGAGGCCAACTTTGTTCCAGCAACTTCTATCTCTTGTTGTCTTTCTGAAGTTGTGACTTCATGCCTGACCCTCTCCACAAACTCATCAACAAACTGTTTTGATGATTCCTCCAAACGATTAGCTGAACCAAGCACATCCTCTGGAGTCATGAAAATAGAAGGTTCACTATATGACTTATCACTTTCATAATGGGAATGTGATCCTGAAAACATAGCAGGACTTCTTCCCGAATTGTCATACAAAGCAGAAGAGCCACTTTCTGAAGCTTCAAGGTAGATATCAGGGCTTTCAAACCCAGCAGTTTGTTCAACATGAGCTGAAACTCTACCCATTTGGGAAGGGTTCCTAGATCTTTGGTGGTCATTAGCCAATTCAAAAATCCTTTCTTCAGTTTGGGAAGAACTTTCTCTAGTTTCAACAGCTGATGCCGATTTACTTTTTGGCATAAGTCTCATCTTCTCCGAAGTTATTTGAGAACTTGAAACTTGCTTTTCATCACTGTCAAAGCCTCCCGATAAAGTGCTGACATGTTCATATCCTTCGCTATGTTTAACACTCTGAGTTCTCCTCCTATCAGTTTGGAGTCGTGTATCCCTTTCATGTGAACTTAAGTATGATATTTCTTCCTGGTTCTTCACATTAGTTTTAGACATCAGGATAGATGTATCTTCAACATGACTCCCATGAACTTGTGATACTTCAGAAAACAGTTGGGATTTTCGTCTGTCTTTATCATGTGCAATGATCTTCTCTCCTTTACGGTTTTGCAACTCCACTCCCTGAGCAGAACTCAAAACCGAATTCTTTTTATCTTCCATGTTCTTCATCCTAGTATCAGAGGTCCTTTCAGTGTCTTCAATTTTAAAATTTCCTATATAATTTTGGGAACCTGTCTCTATTAGATCCTTTGTTGTGGTAGAATTAGAACCAATAAATTTTTTATGTTTATCGCTTCTTTCCTGCAAACGTGTTTCTGATATCCCAAGACTCTCTTCCTTGCCACCAAATGTGTTCTTTGATTTCAAACTTTCTGTTCCGATGGTAGAAGTAGAACCAACAAACTTTTCATGTTTATCACTTGTTTTCTTATGTAAGTTGGATATTTCAAGGTTCTCTTCACTGCCACTGAATCTTTTTCCTGATAACAAAGTTGTCTCAATTTCATCGCGGCCAGACTCTTGTGCATATGAAGATTGATTCTTTCTTCTGTTTCCTGTTTGAATGTATTCCTTGTTTGTTTTCTTATCCAAATGTTCTACGAAAGATGAATTATCTTCCTCACTGTGGACTTGCTTCTGTGAAATAGAAGCTTTTCCATAACCAGATTCATGCATTGTAGATCCTTTTCGATGCATATATTGGTGCTCTCTTGTGGTATCAGTTTCCTGAAAGGTTCCCTCAGTCAGCATTTTTTCGGACTTCTTTCTTATATTCCAATCAATATCTGCACCAGGTACAATTCTTTCTTTATTTGAAACGCCGTGCACCTTCTTTTGGTCAACTCTTTGCCTGTTGAATTCTTCCTTTACGTTTCCCTCCACGCGGTTTGCTTCATCCTCCTCATATCCCAGTGAAAATTCTTCCAAACCCATATTATGCTGCACTTCCACGTCACTCTCGAAATCTCCAGACGAGAGTGTGTAATAAGATGAACAGCTAGACATATCTCTCTGTTTCTTAAAGTTTTCACCTTTTGTAAAGACTTCCTTTTCAGTGTCATTTATTTCGCACTCTCTTCTCAAGTCTATGGAGGATACTTCATGTTGCTTCAAATTCCCCTTTTTCTTTGTTTTTGTTTTCTCACTCAAATTGAAATGTCTCTCTCTACTCAAATTATTTATCTTCTTCTTGGTTTCCGTTCTGTTGGATGAAGACACATTCTTCGCTTTGGTACATGTAGCATCTTTATCTGCTTCCTCGCTCAAAAAGCTGAGAACTAATTCAGATTCATCAGAAGCAAATGAAGGGAAATCTTCTCTTTCTCTCCCTTTCTGTGAGGCTGAACAAACACATCTTTCCTTTATTCTGCTTCTTCTACTTGTATTGCAAATATTTCTTTCATTGGTAGAGCACTTAAGCTCACAAGAGCCTCTAACAAGACCATAAGGAACCCGAGAACAGTAAAGGTTTTCACCTCTGAAAATAAACCTCCTGGTTGCTGACAACTGAAGGAGAGTGGATTGCCTCAACCCATTTAGAAGACAAGGCTTTACGGGTACTCTATAGGTGGAGAGAGCACAACAGTCACAACAACCACGGCATGACAAACACTGTGATGAGGTTCTGTCAAATCTTTCGTACCATAGATTTGAGTAGCCATTGAAAGATAAAGGGAATGATTCTTTGCAGCTGACACCGTATATGGTTGAAGAAAAGTATGCGTTGTACATAATCGCATATGCTTTCCCACCCCCACCGAGTGATGTGGTTCCTTCAATTACAACTGAGCTAGGATCCCAGTGTTATCTGATGCACCAGAATAACAACATTAACAAAAACACAATTTGAGAAGCACGCTATGCTTTCATCTGTCACACCTGTCCCAATAGAAAATAGAAAATCAGAACTAAATTAACTCAGCAAGTATCATAAAATAATTAAACTAATTAATAACTTAAAACAATTCCTGATTGTCACACTCATGTCATACAGTGTCGAGGACGTCAAGTCAGGGGACACGAACAATTTAACTTCAATAAAAATACTAATCAGGTGTATAAAAATAAAAATAAAAATAATAAATCATAAAATTTTAATAGATTGTACTTGAATTATACTGGTGGCGGACCTTCTCGGGAGCGGAAGGTAGCCACAGCTCCCCCCAAATATTTCTATATTTTCTTTATATACTACTACTGCAGTGCTCACCCTCTGGAACTGTGATCATCTTCTCCCTCACGGCACCCACAAGTTCATTTTCTAAACCGACCACAACAACTCTTTCCGCCACCGATCTCAAACTTCCGGTTGCCGCAGATTCCAATTTCAATTCCTTTCCTTCCTAAAGCTCTCGTGCCTTCTTTCTTCCGTTATCCTATCAGCTACCGTCGCCGGGATTGCGATTTGGTTTCTGGAAATTCACAGTTGCAACTAGAGTAAGAGAATGGGGTTGTTGAACGAAACTCATTAAAGAATACGAAAGGGCTGGAAAATTATGAGTTGGATGTAAGAAGCAGAAATGGGGGGTAGAAGATGATGACAATGGAGATGGGTTACAATAAAAGCCTATCAATCATGCTTCTATCTATCTATCTGCAAAAAGCACATATTTTTATACATATTTTTATTGTATTTTTATACATATTTTTATACATATTTTTTTCTCCTTGTATACATATTTTTATTTTTACTTTTTGTTTTGTGTTAATGTTATTTTGAATTTTTTTATAAAATATATATATCTGTGATGAATTTCAATTTTATAATATTTTATTTGGTATTTGCTGCTCCCCCTAACATTTTGAGTAAGATCCGCCACTGCATACACTGAAAACATTATTGTAGTACTTAATTATCACAATAAATATTGTAAAACATTATGAACCTATTTTGTATATCTAAGTAACTACTTCATAGTATAAGGCCCTGTATTTGTTGGTGGCACATTCCACATTAGCCGAGCTAATTGGCTATATTCTCTTTCAGATGTATGAGCTCCATCAAACCACACATATTGAGTAGGGTTAATGCATACAGCATACCTCAAAATTTTCTCCTCTAGTAAATCCTATGTTGTGTTATCTACACATTGCTAGCCGATAGTACTTCATCAAAGCCACCACCCATTTGAGTATTCATTGTTGTAGCTTTTGGGACACAGCCCAAAGGCCCTGCAAGTGCATTTTGAAAAGCAATTTTTCTACCTCCTAGAGTGTAAACTTCCTGCAATCAAATAGTAAAGGAAGAACTCAAAATAAAAATGGGAAACATATGACTGCAGGGGAAAAAGCACATGTTGGGCTCTTAATCAAGTATGATAAGTTTGAATATTAAAATACTAACTTTCAGTGTATTGGTCAAATTGTCTATCACCGTTGTGACAGATTGTATTTGGTATGACTGAGAGACATTAGATTTTTCATTGTGAAGGCCAGAAGTAATTTTGCCTCCAACATTAAACAAGTATACAACATTGTTCAAAACCTTTCGGGTTTTTTTATCTTCTAGTGTTTGCATTAATAACTTTACTACATCCTTGAAGTAGCTACAATGTTGTTAAATAGCAGCTACAGAGGTGCTATAGCGATATAGCGTAGCGGACTAACCGCTGTTGTTCTGCGATACAACTATTTAGTATACAATGTTGTCGAATAGCGCCTATAGTGGCGCTATAGCACTGTTGCATAGTGGAATTTTAACAATCCGCTATCTGCCATTGGAAGGTTGATCTGAAAAGTGAGATAAGAATCCTTGAATGCCCAATTTAATGACTATGAGGGAGTCCATCTAGAAGACTTATTTGGGCTTTTCTCGTCACATAAGCTCTTCTAACTTTATTATTAAAGGAATAACTTATAGAGCTTGCAGTGCACTATAGGTTAGCTTTATAACTGTCTAACTGTCAAATGACAGTTGTAGCCGGCTGTAGCTAAGTGACTGACAAATGACAGTCACTAGCAACTGGTAAGCCGGTTAGGATCAATTCTATATATAGATTGATCAAGCATGTAACTAACTAATTCAATAATCAGTCAATGAAAAACAAAGTTCAAACATTTTTATACTCTCTCAATATCTCTAACTAACTCTAGCATATAATAGATTCTAGAAATCCAACACTTATCATATTAACAACATCAACTGCCAGTCACCATCAAAAAGCAATACCACATACCATTACCATATCAACACCATATAAACAATGAACTACAACTATTTGGCTCATTTGGGCACACCAAGAGCAACACCACTAACAACCAAGCCTTATTTCACTAAGTGGGGTCCGCTACATGAATAAAAAACAACAACAAATCCAACCAACATTGTTTTCAAAACAGGGGTTGTTGAAAAGGGGTGTCTTTGATTTTGTTTCAAATTCCTAAAGTTTTGATTTTTCACATACCCTTTTACTTAAAATCATGATTTCCATTTTGGGTCAGAAGGATATTGAGATTTTGCTCATGAACCCGTAAAAAATTAACCACAATCGACAGATTCATGCTCATGAATCACACAAGTGAGAGAATGTGTACCTGAGATAGAACGTGAGATTGAAAGAGAAGAGTTTGAACTTGAATGGGTATGTGTTGTTCAAGCTACAAAGAGAAAATCGATGAGAGTTGTGTGGAGATAGAAGATGAGATTGGGAAGCTTTCTTACAAGACAACGGTGTAAAGTTATTTACACACTCATACAATTTTTTTTTTTTTTTTACACATATACATTTTTCTTTTCAACCTCCGTTAAATTTAACATGTGTTATTACATTAATTAACAAATGAGTTTAGAATCCGTTTTTTATAGTTTCTTAAGAAAAAAAGAATTTTGCATTTGTTTGTTATGAATTTTTAAAAACATCAAAATCTAATAACAGTTTCAAATGAGAAGATATTAAGAGCAACTTTTTAAAAATATATTTTTTTAGAAGAGAGAAAAAATAATGATCAATATATTGAACTAATTTTGTAACAAAAAATTTCTTTTATATAATTGTATCCAAACAAACTAATTTTTTGATTTCTATTACGGTATAAAAAAAAATGAGTTTAATTATGGTAGACCGATAATTCAAAACAACTTTGCAGTCAAAATGTTTAGAATTGAAATTAATTTAAAGAGGGGAAAATCTAAAATAATTATATATTGACATTTTTTTTAAAGAATTATATATTGACATTGTATATTAACTAAATTCTAATTGCCAAACAAGCAAAAATATTGAACTAGAATTGGTGGGGTGCGCCAGCCCATGCAATAGTGCAACGCATAGGCGACACTTGAAAAGTCCAATAGCAAGCTACTGTGATGACTTCTCCCCCTCAAAAAAGTAATTTAATATCGTGTGACCCATTGGGTCACATATCAGATATTAAACTGATAAGAACAGATACTACACTTGATCTTAGCCAAAAGGCCGAGAAAGGTATGAATTGGATGTGGTACTCGCTTCTTATTTTATATCCAACGTCCACTCACTTGCTCTCTTGAACAACCGATGTGGGACTTACTTGTTAGAGCATTTGCTCTTTACTTTCTTTTCCTATATCTCCTTCTTCCTCCCTCCTTTATCATTTCTTCCAAACTTGTTATACTTGTGCTTCAACAATCAACACCATACTGTAGTATCCATCATTAAGAGTGCATCAATATGAATAAGTTTTGGTTCCAGTCGTGTCAATATTTCATAACAAGTCACTGCACTTGCACCACTTCTAGAAACACTCAGGTCATGTTTGCAGCATTATATGCAGGCATTAGAAAATGGTCAGTGGCCATTGATGCGTAGGTATAACTAAAGTTGAAGAATTGAAGATTAAAATGCTTCGAACTTCAAAAGGAGAGGAGGGGAGATTAGTGATTTCTCTTTTTCTCTTAATCTGATATATGTCGACTGTCTAACTCATTACAAGTTTCAACTGTCTCCATTTATCTTATATATGTTCTATGATTTATATAATATTCAACTTTCAATTTAAAAATGATATATTAATTGTGTTTTACCTTCTTAAAAAAAATTGTAGGAGCACGGAAACGAAATTAATCAAAAAAAGTATAAAAAAAATAGCAAATAAGTTTATGGTTATACAAATGGGTTGTTCAAAAATCATTCATCTAACAGTCTTAGTTCCTCGACACTTAAAACCTCTATCAAGAAAGTTGGTTTTATGCAGGACTATCTGTTGTACTGTTGCCTCGGGTAGTAACTTTCATAGCTTGCCGGAACTGGTGTTTGACATATGCAGTCAGGAAAATGCTGATACAGCAGGACGTGATGCGGTACTGCTATGGCAGCTTTGGTCAGCCAGAAATGATCTTGTGTCAGTCAACGAAAGGAATAGACAGGCTTGTTTTGAGTGGGTGGCAGCAGTAGAAAGAAATTCAAACTGTGCAGGAACCGAACAATCATGCATCACCTCTCTTGCATCTACATATTCGATGGGAAAAGTCGAATTACAGATGGCTGAAATGCAACTGATATAGCGTTACATCGAGCCGATGCATTTCTTCTATGTGATGTTGTTTCGCAATTTAGAGGGAGTTTTGTGCTAGCCCAGTCCGTGTGGAAACTTGCTTAGTTTACGGTCTTTGAAAGTGAAGCATTGGCGCTGCAAGATGCAATTCAGGTGGCCATCAATAAAAGGGTGGAGTAATGTGGTTTTTGAAACGAATCGCGTACTCTTGTGGATTGTATCTCTTCCCCCCCGGATGTGGTGCATTGAAGTTTACTGCAATAGTTTCTAGTATTAAGTCTATGTTAGTTTTATATTTTGACTTTTTGGTAAAGTTTGGAAGGTGACAAGCAAACATGACTGCTCATACGCTTGCTAGGGCTGTCTGTTCTTCGACTAGTCACCATGCTTTTGAGATTTGTCCTCCTTGTATTGAACCTACTTTGATTAATGATATTAGTAAAGTTTGCTTTAGCAAAAAAAGAGAGTCATTGGAAGTTATTATGAAGTATCCAATGAGAGATCTTCTTATCTGGAAGATATCACAGTTCAATATATTAAGGATATCCAGGATATAAAGATGATTAATGAAGACTTCTATGATTTTACAACGAATCATACTTAAATACTTTCAAGTCTCATGCAAAAATTCATAGGCTCAAACTAAGTCAATCACGGATCATTATAAACAAGAAAACTTTATGGAAGAAGTGGTTGAGCAAGAGGAATAGAGTGTTTTAGAATTTGAACAAGGGTTTGTTGAAAGAATGGAAGAAGAAGAAGAAGAAGAAGAAGGAAGAAATTTGTGAGTTGAACCAAGAATGAAAAACAACGAAAAATTTGTGTGCTGAAATGGAAGTTTTTGTAAACATATTAATTTTTTTTGTTATTTAGAAAAAATTGTTCTGAAATTATAGAAAAAAATTCTTGTGTTGAAGTTTTAAAACTTTGACTTTTCTCTAGTGAAACGATTAGTTTTACTTAAAGCAGAAGAACCTACCGTTTAACCAAATTTTTCTTCATAAGGTCCCTGCTTAAATCAAAAGAAACACTATCAAAACAAGCATAATGATATAATTAAGAATTGAAATTAGAATACCAGCCGAGACTAAAGAATACGGGCTGTAAAATGTTTTGTGACTTAGAAAAAAGTTTTTGTGAGTTTAAGTGATTCATCCAATTATATTTTTTTTTAAATAAATATATATATATATATATATATATATATATATATATATGAAAAGCCACGCACAAGAAGTCCTAAAATGGAAAGTTGTTACAATCAAAAAATTCACCCCTGCCAACTAAAAACAGCGCAGCAGCCAAAGGTGAAAGCAGGAAAAAATACAGGTCAGCATTACAGGAGAAAAACACAACCAGCAACCATTTAAAAACTGCTATGCACAAACCCCCTAACGCACCAGCCAGCAATAACAAAAACCTGCTACACTAACACCTGAAGGATTGAAAAAAACAACCCCCTAGCAGATTTAAAAACAGCGCCTTTCATCTTCTATTTAGGCACTCTTTAGGATTCCAAGTCCACTTGTAGAAGAGGAAAGAAGCTATCTTTAGTCTACTCAACACCCAAAACCAAGACACCGCTTTGATTTCGTCCACAATTTCCTCCACCTCCTTCCTTTGATTGTTAAAAATCCTCTCGTTTCTTTCTTTCCAAATCAACCACGCCCCTTTCTTAATTCTTTTCGAGTTCGCTTCACCGTTCCAACATTCAAAATGAGTAAAGATGTTAGGAGGGGTAATAAAATTGAACTCAAGCCAATTCAAGACACCACACCAAATAAGTGCGGACACATTGCAATGTAAAAAGAGATGTGTGGATGATTCCACATGCCGCTCACACAAAACACACAAGAGCGACGAATCCGGTTCTAAAATATTGTGAATTGCAAGATTTACTCTTGTGGGGATACGATCAAGGAGTAAAGACCACGAGAAAGCCACTACTTTGGACGGAGTCGGGCTTTTCCAAATCAAAGAAAAAACCTGTTCCTCTCGCGGACACAACTCAATATCCAAAAGATAGGTCAATTCCAAGACGGTATAGGAGGATTTCACAAAAACAACCCACTATCATCCGGAAGCCACTCCCACCTATCTTCCTCGGTCCCCAAAATAACACCCTCCAAGAGAGCCATCAAATTATCAATTAGATTGACCTCCCAAAGGGACGGATGTCTCCTCCAAATAGTATTCCACACCGCCACCCCACCTTGAAACATCACCATATCCCCCAGCTTTGCCTCCTTTTGAGTTGATAGTGAAAAAATCCTAGGAAACATGAGATACAGTGACGCCTCCCCCAACCACATATCCTTCCAAAAGCTAATATTAATTTCATTTCCTATTTTCCTCCTCACCCTACTAGCGAACCAATTTGCTCCCACCCCGTCTTCATCTTCCAAATTCATTAAATTCCTCCACCAAAGTGATGTGTATCTAGGCCACCTCACTCCCACACTTGGTGCCAAGCCACTAACATGGTCCCCATATTTTTCCACCAACACCCTCTTCCAAAGTGATTGCTCCCCATGTAGTAAATAGGAATAGCATTTAGGACGGAATTTAATAGCACAATTCTTCCGCATAGACTTGCATATTTGTTACCCCACGAGTTAAGCCTTTTATTCAATTGTTCCAACATTGGCTCCCATGTCGACATCTTTCTAGAATTAGCTCCTACCGGCAACCCCAAATATTTGAAAGGCACCACTCCTTCTCTACATGGAGAAACTTACACGTCGCATCCATGAAATCCCTTTGAACATTGACACCAATTAACGAGCTCTTGTGGAAATTAACTTTCAATCCGGATGTCATTTCAAAACCTCTCAACACGGCTTTCAACAACCAAAGATTCTCAATCGTCGGTTCTCCAATACATAAAGTGTCATCGGCATATTGCACATGAGACACCACCACCCCCTCTTTTAACCTCAAAGCCTCTAAACAAATTACGATTAACCGCATTTGTCATCAAACCATTAAAACCTAACTACCGTCGGATAGGTGAACGACAATTAAGTTCGGCCAACAACAGTTGCAAAAATGAGAAACTATAAAAGTGGGATTAGTAATTTGCACAATACATAATACTAGGGGATTTACTTTTCCCATCCTGTGGGTTTCCTCGTGTGCCCTGTTTTTTCCAAAAATGCCCTTGAGTTTCCGGATTGTATCATCCGGAATGGTGTTTTCTTTTGTTAAAGGGTGAAAAAATTAGTAACGGATTTTTCCGGATTTTGTAATCCGGAAACTTCAAAAAATAGGACGCGTTACATGATGTTTCTGGATTACATAATCCGGAAACCCCCTAAACACCATTTTTCAAGGTAAAACAGTTCGGATTATATAATCCGAACTGTATCAGCACAAATTTTAAACATGTTTGTAACATGGATAGTCATTTTAGGGACAATATTAATCTTCCTAACTCTCATCCTTTTATTTTGGGTCATTGTTATCTGTTCTTAGTAAAAAAATCGGGTTTTCGGACAACTTCATCGGATTGCTTCGAAACTTCCCCAGAAAATCAGAAAAAATTCAAGGACAATGACTCTCTTAGAAGTAACATCTTATGGGACTCCGCCCCTCAAAATCCAAAATTCCATCGTTTAGACCCATTTTTAATTTTTTTTTTTTAATTTTTCATATTCTCAAAAAAATCCAAAAATATTTGCATTAGTTTTATTTGATTTTTAGAATTTTTTGGTGCTATTTTTATATTTTTATGATTTTATTTGACAGATTTTTAACATTTTTTACTTAGTATTTTTTGTTGTTTTTGAAAGCAAAACTCAAAACTGCTGAAATGTTAGAGAGTCTGATGGCTGATTGTACATAAGAAGAATTGTCCGGATTATAAAATCTGAAATAGCAAACATGAATCCGGATTTTAAAATCCGGATTGCACAAGGGCATTTTTAGAAAATTTACAGGGCGCGGGAGAAGGTTATAGGGTGGGAAAAGTAATTCCCTAATACCCAACTAGATTTGGAGTAGGTGAAACTTCTATCCACACCCCCAACTAGATTTGTTAGAGCATTTTTTGTTAAGAGGTGGGCTAAAATGGTAACCAATTGGAGTGCATATCCTTCAAAATAACATTTGGAGTGTATATATAAATGAAATCAAAGTTCTCTCAGATGAGCTGCAGTGCTGTGCACAACATTGTTACGTAGTCTAAAAATGAAATTTTATCGTTAAGAAAATCCAGAAATTTTATTTTATTTTAGTTTGGGAATAGTTGATTCAACAAACAGTGTTTCATAATTTTCTTTATACAACTTATCATGAAGCGTATTCAACGAATTCTAACACAAATATATTAATTCTTTCATAAAAAAAACACACATCATTATACAGAATTCAAAATACTCCCTCTATTTCAAAATACATGTCCAATTTTTGCAATGTACACTATTCACTTGACTTAACTTGACCATACTTTTTAACTAATGTATAAATACAAATATTAGTATGTAAGATGTTATTTGATTTGTCTCGGTAAAAAATTATGCATTGGCATATGTGAATTGGTTGACTTGTACATGTATTTTGAAAACATAGAAAATTTCAAAACATTTTTTACTTGCGTATTCAAGAATATATGCAGGTGAGTACTAAAATATTTTGCTAGCAATTAATATCAAAAAGTTAAACTAAGGGAGCGCAAATAGCAAACCTTAATTTCCAAAAAAGCAAAAATATTGAACTAGAATTAGTGGGGTGCGCCAGCCCATGCAATAGTGCAACGCATAAGCAACACTCGAGAAGTCCAATAGCAAGCTACTGTGATGACTTCTCCCTCTCAAAAAAGTAATTTAATATCGTGTGACCCATTGGGTCACATATCAGATATTAAACTGATAAAAACAGATACTACACTTGATCTTAGCCAAAAGGCCGAGAAATGTATGAATTGGATGTGGTACTCGCTTCTTCTTTTATATCCAACGTCCACTCACTTGCTCTCTTGAACAACCGATGTGGGACTTACTTGTTACAGCATTCGCTCTTTACTTTCTTCTCCTATATAATGCTTTTATTTCTTGTGTTTTTTTTGGTGGCTGATCCTCCCTTTTGAGATCAAAAGTCTACTATAAGGTCCAAATAGAAATGGCTGTTCAACTTAATTAATTTATCTCAGTTGTTACATTTACTTATTAGTTTATAAACTAATGGACTAATCATATACGATAATTTATACTAGTTCTAAGCATAAATAAAGAAACATAAGGAATAAAAGAAACAACAATAACTTAAGATCTAACAATCAGTATAGACGGTTTTCAAGTCCAGTCAATATTTCATAACAAGTCACGGCACTTGCACTACTTCAAGAACACACTCAAGTCAAGTTGAAGAATTGAAGATTAAAATGCTTCGAACGAGGAGAGTCGCTGAGTGATTTCTCTTTTTCTCTTAATCTGATATATGTCGGTTGTCTAACTCATCCGTACAAGTTTCAACCGCCCCATTTACTATGTTATGTTCTATGTCTTGTAAAGGGGTAGCACTTGGGTGGCAATTGTTGTTAGTGCAACCTCCAATTGTGGTTTTTTAGCTTACAGGAGTATTGGAGATTGGTTGTTGAAACTGGATTGGTGAATCTTGATTAATGGTGTTTGATCGCATAAATTTTTTAGATTCAAATGTTTTGCATGATATCTGAATTTTAATACTAGCAGGCTCTGATATGGATGCTAGCAGAATGGGAGCTTGATACAATGGTTTCTTAGGTGTGGTGTTGAAGTGGGGGCCTCATAAGTGGTTGAAAGAAGGTGACTCTAATTTAGTTTATTTCCATGCTTGCATCAACTCAAGGAAATCCCTCCAATAAATTCTCAGCGCTCAAAGTGGGAGGTTCTTGGCATCACCATCCGTTCGACGTAAGACAAGTCTTCAGGTATTATTCTAAACTTTCCTCTAAGGTTCATTGGGATATGCCTATATTGGATGGCGTGGACAACATTTTTCAAGAGGAGGAAACCTTTAAGGTGATAAAAAAGGAACAAGTCCGGGGTCAAATGGATTCAATGTTGAGTTTTTTTAAGGCCTTTTGGGGTTGTTAAAGTCAGATCTTAAAGAGTTGTTTGCCCAATTTCATGGCAATGACTGTCTTCCGAGAGTCTTCTCATCTTATTTTATCACTCATATTCCAAAGGTGCTAGATGCCCTTAGTTCCCTATTACCCTTCTTGGAAGCATGTATAAATTGATGGCGAAACTACTTGAAAATTGTCTATCCTTGGTGATGGACACACTAATTTCTCCAAACCAATAATATTTTTCTTAAAGGAGGCTTCTAGTTAGATGCCCTTAGTTCCCTATTTCCCTTCTTGGAAGCATGTATAAATTGATGGCGAAACTACTTGAAAATTGTCTATCCTTGGTGATGGACACACTAATTTCTCCAAACCAATAATATTTTTCTTAAAGGAGGCTTCTAGTTTGATGGGGTGGTAGTGGTGAATGAGATGGTGGATTTGGTAAAAATGTCAAAAAAGGAGTGCTTGATTTTTAAGGTGAATTTCGTGAAAGCTTATGATTTCGTAAGTTAGAGTTTTGTAGATTATATGATGGTGCGTTTGGTTTTTGCGTTTAATGGCATAATTGGATCAAAGCATGTGTTTTTGCTGGAAACTTGCAAATTTTAGTCAACGAGTGTCTGACAGATTAGGTGTCTATCCAAAGAGGGCTAAAACAAGGTGATCCCCTAGCTTCGTTTCTTTTTCTCTTGGTGGCAGAGGGGCTAGAAGGCTAATGAAGAAAGTGATCTCCAAAGATTATTTAAAGGGGATTAGGGTGGGAAAATCGGAGGTGATGGTCTCTTATTTACAATATGCCGATGATACTCTTTTTATTAGCGAGACTTATGTTAAAGGTCATCCCTAGATGGTTCCAATTGATTTCGGGTCTTGAAAAGTTTTCTAAAAATTAATTTTAAAGGGTTTCAATTTATTTGTGTTTGTTTTTAATATAATTCTAAAACTCATTACATGCATGGATGGAGTTGGGGAATTCAATTTGATAATGTTTTGCCTCCTTTGAGCTTGAAACTATTGACGCAATAAAAAGCAGTTTGCTTTGTTTTACTTGTTTAACTTTAAATTCCAATGACTAACTTTTTTCTTACCTATTGCTCACTGCCAACCATGTCTTTCTATTTAATCAGACTATTATTCTCTTGTGACTTTTGTAATAGCATAAAACATCATCACAAAAGGCTTTTTGCTAGTGGAAATATCTTACTCAACATAGTATTTACAATATAGTTTCATATATGTATGATTGTGCATATATTTAGTATCACAAGTAAAGTTTTTAAGGAATTTTTTTTAGAACACGTTACTCTTCCTGGAAATGTTGCATCTTAAGTTGTGATGTTTTGTTTGATTAGGTTAATAAATGAAATAATGGTATATCTTTTGGGTTTTAAGATTTTACCAGGAAATTAAGAATCATGACAAACGTAATAAAAATTAAATTATCATCACTTATTTTTGATATTTTTTTTAAATTGATCCGACAAAATTGGGAACTACACCTTTGGATGAGAAGAGAATTGTGAAGCTTGTTGTTTAGTATTTTTGTGAGACATATAATTTTAACATTTAAATGTCTTCATGGACTTCTTTGAAAGCGGACAAAAACAATGGTTATGTATATGGCTTCCTTTCTTACCGACTCTATTATATTCATATGATATGCACCCTCTTTTTCAATCAAGGATTTGATATCACACTTGCTGGAAGCCTCACATATTATGAGATCAGTCTTAACTGAATCATCAAGTAAGACAACAAACAGCCAATCATAAGCATAGAAAAGTCTCAGGCACATATTATCAATTAAAACTACCACCTCATAATAGAGAGGACCATACCGTAGCATGGATCTACAATCATGCCCATTTTTGCCTATATTCCAAAAATCAAATTAACTTTTGCATCACATTACATGTTCAATGAAAATTGAGGATACTGATTCTCAAGCTTACTAGCCATCTTGAAGACTCGGGAATGAAGAATAGACCAAGTATCAATAATGTACATGGACCATGGTATACTTCTTGCAAGAGTGTGGCACAAAAGTGCTTAGTGTAAATTTCCTCACTAACTCATTTAAGTCAATTTCATGTAATGCTAAAATAACATAATAAAATCATATAGTATAGTTGTATAGGCAACTTAAAATTGCAAAGAATCTCCATTAATCAAAAAGTCCTAGCAGATAAGCCAGCATAATCTCAATGGTGAGAAAGTAAAAAGATAAATTAAATCTCAAAATGTCAATTTGAAAATAACAAATTTTGGTGGTATCAGTAACAACTAACTTGGTTAACTGAAACCATCAGCCCCTCAAGTTTGTAGGTGATATCTCATCTATATATATATAGTCACCTATATGAATTTCAAAACTTAATTGTTGTCTCACATCGTCACACATAACATAATCAAACACTAGCAAAAGTGTAAACTATTCCCTCAAAAGAAAAAAATGTAAAACAACTAAAATAGTTACGAATATACTTGTATCAACTGTGCGTAGGAATCTCGACAGTAGACCGCATAGCGCAGTGGATTAGCGCGTTTGACTTCGGATCAAAAGGTCGTGGGTTCGACTCCCACTGTGGTCGTTTTTCTTTTATTTTTCTGTTTTCATGTATAATCTTTTCGTCTTATATAGTGTCTGTCCGTTATTAAATACACTAATGAGTTATTCTAAAGTCAAGTTACATGATGACACAAGTAATTGTTTAGGAGGTCTTATTTTCTTTTGTTGTCCCTTAAATGTGTTCTTGAAGGTCCTTGAATTTAAGGATATACGTATAAAAATTCTACCCTATAAAGAGTTTATGTCAAGTTGTATGCCTTATTTATTCCTACTTCACCTTTTCAGAAATGATCTCAATTGTATGGAATAAAACATTAACATTTTGAATGAACCATTTCTAACTTTCTATCATTCATTTCTTTGTAGCAATTGAGTTAGTTTTATTTTGAGAGCACATGTTAGTATTACCAAAAAATAGAAACTTTTTATTAGAAATTGTGATAAATATTTCTCAAATGATTAAAATTTAAGATTTTCTCAAAAGTTTGAAAATTAAGTTTCTCAATAAATACTTTGCCATTTGTTTAATCACTAACATGTGTCCTTACAAGACATGTTATTTTAACTTGACTTTCACTTAATTATTTTCTGTTTGAAGCGTGCAACATTCCAATAGGTGCGCATATCAAGATCGGTGCTCCACGGGCTGGGAAGAATGACAAACTCTACATTGAAGTCACTCGCCCATCTGTTTTTTGAATTTAGAAGTTGGATTCAGAATTATTGTTTTGCTTTGTTGTGAATTTGTAAAATGTGAATTCAACTATTCAAGTAAAAAACTTAAAACAATCATTTCAAATGAACTGTCATCCCACTAAGAAATCGGTCGGAGATCTTAGTTTGCAGCATGCTTTTTTTTTTTATTGTTGAAATAAAGTCATATTGACTGATTAAATTTGTAGTTTGCAGCCTCAAGCACTCTTTTGTATCCAATGCTACTTAAATTTCGTCGAAGACCAAGCAACCAAACACTTAAATAAAAGTGCAGAACCAAATTTACAATAACTGATACAATTGAGAAGCATAAAGTTGTCAAGAGACGTAGAATACACCAAGAAATGCACATGAATTATACATTATGCCATCAATATAACTTAATATAGGTAGAATTGAAGAAGATTCTGCAAAATTGAACCCTATCTTAATATACGTATGACATAGTATTATCTTGATGCATAATCTATTTAAACTCATTATTTAGTAGACTGCTCCTATCCAATTTATATTCTTATATAATCACTAAATATACACTATATTATAATGTTCTGATGGTGAAGGATATAGTGGCCACAAATTATAACACGTTATTGGATTCTATTAACTATAATTTGAATAAAGATTCTATTAACTGTGCAAAAAATGTCAGTTTGCGATGAAGATACTTTACTAGAAATAATGCTTTTGCGTTAAAAGAGTGCATTGAGCAGTACAAATGTGCTTTGTGTCTGATAGTGAAATTAATTACATGTATCATTGTAACAACTGCCAGGTTTTACATCATACAATCACATGTATTAAATCCGTCCACTTCTCCATGCGCAACTCTATTTAATTTTACTGTCATATTGTCTGTTTGTCCATATGAATCTGTATGCCCTTATAAATAATACCTTAGCCACCCTTCAGCATTCACACTTCCCTAACTTGAGAAACCAAAACTAGAGAAAAATGGCAAACACATTCACCCCTATTTCTGCTGTATGTGGTGGCAAAAAGGACTTGAAATTCATCATCCGCGTTGCTCATATTTGGTGTACTCATGCTAAATCCAACCCAAATGAAATTACGTTCATGAACATGTTGCGGGTCGACAAAAAGGTTAGTTTGTATGCCTTAATTCTGTTCATTATTTGTATATATAAAGTTTTGATTACATTATATGCCTTGGAATTTAACAGTTGTGTTTTGTTGTGTCTTAAGGGTGGGAAGATCCATGCAAGTGTTCGAAAATCTTTGGTGCCGCATATCAAATCCATGGTGGAAGAGGGTTTGACTTACCGTCTTGAGCATGTCATGGTAGGTTTTAACGAAGGTCCTTCCAAACTAACACATCACAGGTATAAGCTTAACATGATGGGAACTACCAAATTCACAAAGGTTAACGCAAAGAAGGTGCCTAAGAACGTGTTTGATTTCATGTCATTCAAGGGCATCCTAAGTACCCCCGAGGAAGACAAGATTATCTGTATATCTTGCACAATAACAGTCCAAATAAATTGCATATTCATTAACTTAATTGCGTTTAATGTATTTAGTGTATTTGATTCGGTTTGAAAAGGATAATATCCGAGAGAACGAGAAAAAAGGAAGAAAGGCAAAGGTCATTGATCTCACATTAGAGGATATTGAGTAAGATGTTAACTGATTTTTTTTGTTTATTGCGGCCTTATGACAGTCAAGAATTTTCATATGAGATCAATTATATATAAAAACATAACTAATTGTCTAATTATATGAGACAGGGGAATAAGAATTCACTGTTCCTCCCCTCCAAACTTTATTTTTCCGATTCCTCTCAACTCAAATAAAACTTCCTGATACAAACTTTCAAGCCCTAGTGAAAAATAACACTCAATCTTGTTTTAAAACATTGTTTTCAACAAAACATTTTCTAATATTATACACTTAAGCTTTATTGAAGAGTTTATAAGATATCTCGTCACAATACCTACTACCCAAGGCTTATTTGATTATGGTTAGCATGTCCCTTTGATTAATAACACTAGATCATTTCCGAAGTCGGAAATCCATTTTAGGGAGCATCAAAGAAAATTATAGAAACGCATAGATGATGATCACATGCAACCAAACAAGAGAAAAAGTATGTTTGACAAGAATAAAAGTGAAATGCAATTGGAACACAATGGGAAACAAAATTATAATTCAAATCCTGGAAATGGTACTCAAATATATCATATAAATTTATAAACCTAAAGAGCGTAATTTTGCCTCTTACCACCACACATTTAGGAAGGCAGAACACACAATCATTTTCTCTTCAAAACCCTTCTGTAAAAAATCCGGATTCCAAAGGCCAAGTATATTAATTGAAACTTAACAAACCAACCAACATAGAGGGCTCCCCATCAAACATATCAGCAGCCACTCACTGTCCACCCACCTGAGCCTCTGTTTCCAGCGCAAATTCTGGCAATTCATAGTCACATACGCGGATACAAAATGTAGTAGACACTACCAAGTTTCGTCACAAACTTGAGACTAAATCAAAAACAAAAATTAGGCAGAACTTGTATTCTCTGGCTTATCAGTTTCCATTGGTTCGGTGGATGCTGATGAAGCCTGATTTTCACTATCACCAGCATTTTCACTGGCGCTGGCATTCGCATCTGCCTGAGGTTGCTGCTGCTCAGAACCTGAAGATGCTGGGCTTGGTGGTGTTTGTGGAGCAGCTGGCTTGGCTGGCCTTGGTTTTGTCATAATCGGCTTGCAGAACCTATTCAAAATATATATTTTGATCAGAATAAACAGATGAACAATTAAGAAAATGGAGTAATAATTAACAGTGATAAAGAGGTTTATCAAAATTCACAAATTACAGTCTGTGAAGCACTGACACAGTGACACGTAGACAAATGTCATCATTCGAGAAAACTGCATAACTGAAGGTAATTACGTGTCGGTGTCCAACATGTACTGGACACCTAACACACCTTCAACCTAAAGTGTCAGTGCTACAAAAAATTGCAGTTAATCCTTCCCAACACAACTGACGTGTTCATATAAATACATTAAGCAAGGCCACAACAAGGGGCTTCCTAGAAAACATAAATAGTATGAATATTGGGTGGCCCTAATATAAATACATTAAGCAATGCCACAACAAGGGGCTTCCTAGAAAACATAAATAGTCTGAATATTGGGGGAGCCTAATATGCACCTCAAAAAGAGGACTAATGGTGAACGTCTTGAATGTACCTGCTATAGTAGGTTAACATGTTTCTTACTTTTTAAAACGATATATTCATATAAAAGAACAAAAAAGATTACAAGTAAAATGGTATCTTAACCGGCCACAACAGTTAAAGCTTAATAGGTCCACTCTTAGACCTCTTTTTTGAGGTGATATTAAGGGTACTCATGAATATCACACAGAAAGAGTTAAAACAAAAATACCTATCAATAGCCTCAGCTTTCTTTCTTATGTCAGCTACCAAGAGTACAGGGTTGGCATATTTTGGAAGCGAGTCCTGCTGTTGCTTCTTCTCCCTAAGCCAGTTCTCAGCTTCAACACATTCATTCAAGACCTACGAAAACGTTAAAATAAATACACTTCAGAATAAATTACAACCATTTTATGGAAAAGGGGAAAAAAATTGATAGGTGATTACCTTCTGTTTCTCGTTGATGTCAATGTGATCAAATTTGGGATCAGTTGACATTGCAGCATCTCTGTAACTACCTATACAATAGTTGAACTGGTCAATTATTGTACCCCTCTCCTCGTATTCTTTGTAACGCTCTTCGATCGGATCGCCTTGCTGCAATTGCATAAACAATGCTCAATTAAGGTTGTCAGTGGTTAACTAACATGAAAATGTCTCCAGCCACAATATATGCGCATATAAGCACAAAGGGTAAAATCAACAGGGCAGGGATTCTCTGATCCCTTTTTCTTTCTAAAGTTTTGCAGTTTGACATAGGATAGGAACAGTTACTGTCTTGTATGCAAAACTTACCTTTTTGAGCTCTTCAAGTTTGGCAACATAAACACCTTTAGTTTCGTCTTCACCATCCTCATATAGCCAATCTTCCACCTCCTGAAGTTTGGCGGTAAGACCTTCCCTCTCAGAAGCAATGACAAACTCTTGGTACTTGTCATTAAGCTAAAATGATAGCAGAAAAGAAAAATTAGTTTCAGCAATTATGAATGACGGGCATTTGTATTTCATGTTAGACTTCGGGTAAGAGAAGACCAACCTTGTTCCTCATGTCATAAACATAAGCCTCTACTGCATTTTTCTTGTCCTTGGTTTCTTCCATCACACGATCTTGCAAAGCCATTTCATACTCCTTCTCTACAGCTTTCTGGACATCCACAGGTGCCATTGCTCCATAAACCAACTCTGCTACAGGAACATTTGTTTTCTTAACCTTTTTCTTTGGAGCCTGAATCAACAACATATTTTGATTTTGGTGAGTTCTCGCAAAAATTGATATTGGATTATGGTAAACTGTGCCACTATCATCTTATCAAAAACTGATTGAGTACATCCTAAGGAGATTTGCATTTAATCTAAAGCAGAAAAATGAGAAATCATTTTCAAGTTAAATCAATAACAGTATGATGCAAACACGTGGAAACACCACAGCAAACCTCAACAACAAGGCCATACTTGTGAAACATTCTTAAAATTGTTTTCTTAGTTACTTTAAGCAACATAAACTGTTGCGCTATCATCTTCTGAAAAACTAATTACTGCCCCATCAAAAATTAGTAAACAGACCCTTTTTCATGTGAATGCCAATAAAATAAGCAGGCCGGTTTTACATTGTCAAAAGCTCCAACGCAGACAGAAAGACACATCAAAACCATGAAAGGCTAAACACTTACATTAAAAAAATCCAACAGTTGCATGTAAAAAGGAATTTGATACTGAGAATCACTTAAATATTCCTTTCAATAGTACTCACCTTGGTATCATCAACATCCATTTGTGCAGGCTTATCTCCAGTCTCAGGGACACCATTTTCAACCCCAGGGGTATCAGCATTGGCCTTCGCATCTTGCATATTAACATCGGCGTCATTGCCATTGGGAGGTGCAGCAGGATCAGCAGGAGCTTCATCAGCCTCCATCTTAGTAGGTTCTTTAGCTGATTCTTTGGAAACTGAAGCCTCAACTTCTTCCTCTTCCAAGACCTGAACAAAACAAGTAAAAGTTGTTAATTCACAGGAAAAAATGTTCACTGGCTTAAAATTATAAATGCACAATAGATTATGGTAGGCAAGAAAAATAAGCAGCCAATAGAAGACTTACAGTTGCCAAGTCAACAGATGCAATTCCATGCACATTCAAACGAACTTTCACTTTAACTTTTGCCTTTTCGCTTTGTTTCGCTTCAAAAGGACCGATCTGCATACAATCAAAATGGTAAAAGGACTTCCATGTGATAAAAAATACTAAATAAAGAAACTAGAAGACTTGTCAAATGGCTTACGGTGTATGTGCTGATCCTAGCAGGTGTTTGCTGCCCATTCACATCACTGTATTGTGCATCAATGGAAAATGTTCCTGACCTGTAGAATGTCAGTGCCTTGATACTTGGTATGGGATTACCCTTCGGAAAAACAAGGGAACTCTGCTGATTGTCGGGTCCACTATCCTGAGCATCAGGACCAGAACCTTTCCACGCAAGAGAGATCGAGAAAGGAAAGCTTTCATTGACCTTCACATCATGAGATAAAATAGCCACATTATACCAGATCATGCAAAACTTATTATATGAACAAGTCACAGCAAAGGACATAAAATAAACACAAACACACAAAAAGAAACCCTCGTGAAAATTCATTAAGGCCTTAACAGAGGTACGATAAGCAATTAAAATAGCATTGAAAATGTCAAAATTCATTATTCCTAAAGGAACACACGGTTTTATCACGAGTAGAGGAAATAGGAATGGAAAACAATAACCAAGTAAACTCACAAAACCAAATGCTGAAGAAATGTTACCTGAAATTCTCGCACTTTAAACGTTGGGCTAAGAATAGCACATTGCAATGCAGCCCCTTTAGCAACACATTCACTGGCGTTCATTGTTCGCCTAGGCTCCTTCTTGAAAAACTCCGTCAAGATCTTGTTTATAGCGGGTACACGAGAGCCGGAACCAACGACCTCAACCATATGTATATCATCAACTGAGAGTCCTGCTTCAGCAAGTGCCCTCTCCAAAGGTCCCTTAACACGCTCCAAAATCGGGAGACTCAGTTCCTCAAACTCATCACGCTTCATTATACCCTTTACATCCTTCTCATCCATCAAACACTCGATGTTTAGGGGCACCACAGGATTTGCACTGAGCATCTTCTTCATCTTCTCACAAGCAGCCCTAAGCCTCAAACAAGCCCTAGCATTCGAAAGCACATCAATTTTGTACTCCTCCTTAAACTTTCCAGCAAAATGATGAAACAAAACCTCATCAAAGTCCCTACCACCAAGAGACCTATCAAACGAATGAGCCAACACTTTCAGCTGCCCCTTTTTAAATCCAGCAATACACACCTGCATACTAGCATGTCCAATATCCACAAAAACTACATTCAGCTGATCATTCTCTGGCAGATCCGTCTTATAAATCCCATACGCCAATGCAGTTGCAGTAGTTTCATGAAGCAACCGAAGCGGATGCAAACCGGCAATAGTTGCAGCATCCAACACAGCCCTTCTCTGTAGATCAGTAAAATAACACGGAATCCCAATACAACAATCATTAACCGCAGCATTAAGATTCTTCTCAGCTATCTCCTTCATATTCCCCAACATCATCGCAAACACTTGTGTCGGTGTAAACATCTTAACTTCCCCCAAGTAACGTGCCTGAATCAACGGATACCCATCCGGCCCCTCAGCCACACTAAAAGGCAACGACTTAAGATCACGCTGCAAATCGGGATCCGAATACAATTTCCCAATAAGTCTCTTAATCTGTGAAATTGAATTCTTAGGATTCATCATAGTGGAAGCAGCACCAGCAGTACCAATAAACCGCTGTTTTTCACCGAAACACACAATCGCCGGTGTTTCACGCTTGGATTCATCGTTTAACACAACATCAATCCCTCTCTGTCTTGCAACAGCAACAATGCAACTCTCGTTACCAAAATCAAATCCCACCACACTCATCTTCCTAAATCAAATCTCACTTCACCACAAAAACTTCTAAAAATAAATCTGAAAAAAATTTAAATTAATTATCAACACTCAATAAATCTCACAGTGACAATAACAACAATAATAGTAATAATTAATGATTAATAATTAATTAAATGCGACGCATGAACAATTAAATCAAACTAAATCAAATAAAACAGTGATAATAATAAGAATAATACTAAGATTTAGAATCGGTAATGAAGAACGTTGAATCTAAGAGAAAACAGATACAGATCTGGATTAGGGTTTTACCTGTTAGCGATGCGAGAGGAGAGGAAATTAGGGTTTTGTGTGGTTATGTTGTGGTTCGTTTGAAGAATCTGAACAATATAACACACACTTTAAAATATAGAAAAAATGTTTTTGGAATTTAGGTTTTAAGAAATTTCTATGATATTTTTTTTGTTGTTGCTGTAAATAGAAGAAAAATATAGAATCTGGTAGAGTGGTCCCACACTCTTGGTTTAGTTGAATACGTCATTGAAGTTTTTAGGTTCTAGAACCATCTTTTCTATGGTCGTGTTTTTTGTTTATTTTTTTAATAATCTTTCTTGGTTT
>Ga0228711_1002893_pt1 | contig 26628 bp, 13 predicted proteins | sample MedpolnodulmetaG_2_FD_177996 | JGI IMG/M metagenome (GOLD analysis project Ga0228711, IMG submission 177996) | Root nodule microbial communities from Medicago polymorpha collected in Santa Monica, California, United States - brown nodules | ecosystem: Host-associated > Plants > Roots > Nodule... | reverse complement strand
GTGAGGCACCACATTTTTGGCAAAAAACTACACTTTGGAGGCAGTGTTGAATTCACTGTGGTGCCCTGTGCTACATATTGTAGTTGAGATTTTCATGCTACAAGTGCATTTAAATGCGAGAAATGTTGATCCAGTGCCAAACCAAAGATATATCGAGTTTCTGCAAAATCACTTTGTCACGGTGATATTGCAAAACCCACTGTGATTTTGACGTGTAATAAATTGTTTATGCAACTGTCTTTGAATTCAAAATCTCTATTTTGAGTTAACGCTCAGCACTTATGCAACTGTCTTTAATGATTAACACGCTGATGTCCAATTGAAGCTATTATATACCCACACCTTAAATCCCAGCAATTAAAGCAAACTCATCCAAAACACTCCTAGATTTACGTTTCTTCAATGCAGAGCACGTATTATGAATGTAGAGCACGCATCAGGAGTGATTTAATATTGTGATGTATCAAGTGTTAGATAAAGTCCAACAATGAATAAAAGAGTAGAGGTTGAACAACAAATAAGTGAGAAAAAACTCATATACTTAGCCTTAAAATATTGGATATAGAGGTGATATCATTCTTACTTGTGTGGTTGCTCTTTCTGCAAAGTGTTGATCAATACTTGTGTTGGCTGCCCAAGAATGGCATATGGTAGTATCATATCCCACTTCAACAATGTGGGGGAGTGAGAATGATTCTTGGTTGTGGATCTTGGTTGGGGGAGCTGAGGTGTCAAGCGTGAGCTAAAATTTCACGTGTATGCAAGAGTATAAGTTGAGCAACATATAAGTGTGATGACCCATATATCTAATGCATTAAGACTTTGGTGAAGATGTGTTGTCAATCTCACTTGTGTAGTTGCTCTTAGCATAAAATGATGATACAATTAAATGTAGACTTCCATGGAAGTCCCAACATTATGTTGATTCATTGATTTGTTTTGGTAGTTTTTGGGTGTTAATTTGTTTGAAATTTAATCTTAAATTTTATTTTTTGGATGTCGTTTGCTTCTATGCAATTTTTTTTATTCAATCTCTATTATTTCAATTTCCTTTACTTTGGTCTTTGGTAGAATATGACAATGAAGAAATATAGATGTGTTCCCTTGAGTTGATAAAATACATGTTTCTTAGACATTTTAAATTGGTGTCGCATATTTTTAATAAGTCTAATATTTTGGCAGCATAATTTTCAGTAAAATATAACTCTTTCAACAAACTCATAAAATAAAAGCAAATCACTCTATTCACTATACTCTCATGGATAAAATACAAACTCCTTAATTTTCTCCCTTATCATTTCTCTCATGTTCAAATTTATTTTTCATCTTCTTCCTTTTTCTAATTTACTTTCTATCTTTCTTTTGGTGAATAGTTACTCATAAATCTCTAACTCATTCAATTAACCCATAAAATTCAAAATAATTCACTCTAATCACTACTTCTACGCATAAAACACACTACTTTTTTTACTTACCATTTCTCTCATTTAAATTTCTTTTTCATATTTTTTTCTTTTTCTAATTTTCTCTCTCTTTTCGTGGAAGATAGGAGCACAAGTCTCCCACTTCTTCAACTAACCCATAAAATTACCATAAATTCACTTCATTCCTTAAAACTCATGGACAAAAGGAACAATTTTTATTTTTTTTACCAGTATCATTTCTCTCAATCACAAATTATTTTTCTTCCTCTTTCTTTTTATAATTTATTTTCCCTCTACTCATGAAAGAAATGAACGAAAACCTCCCTCTATTAAATTACCATCAACCCACCCTTTTCATCGTGGTGTGTCTCCGTTTAACCTTATTTGGGTAATTCACATAATTACGGACATGGGGAATCGCAAACTTGAGGAAGAGAAGTTAATGTGTCAAATATGAGTTAAAGTTCTATAATGGATGAAAGAGTAGATATTGAAAAAACATATAAGCGAGATAACTCATATACACATGCCTAAAATTTTTGGATAAAATTGTGGTGACATTCTCATTTGTGTGGTTGCTCTTAACCTAGTGCGATGAACAACCCAACGTATCTAGGCTCCACTTGAAGTTTCAACTCTATGATGATTTTTATTTATTTTTAGTTTATTGGGTGTCATTTGTTTAATTTTATATTTTGAATGTCATTCACTTTCATGCATTTTTTTGTCAAGGTAATATTTTGTTTATACAATCTCTATTATTTCAAATTCCTTCACTTTTGACATTTTGTGGATTTGACCAATATTCTCCAACTCCTTCAAAAACTCATAAAAATATTGGTAACTCACTTTTCCCGTGACATTTCTTTCATGTTTAATTTCCCTTTTTATCTTCTTTCTTTTTTCTAACTTACTTTCTCGGTTCCCATGAAAGAATGGAGAAAAAACATCCATCTACGAAACTGCCACCAACCCACATTTTTTATCACGTTGTGTCTCAGGTCTTATTTGACCATTTTACCATATCATATAAGCATAGAGTCTCATACATAAGGGAGAGACGTTGATGTGCCATGTATGAGTTAAACTTATAAATTCGATTGGAGAATAGATATTGAATAACATATAAGTGAGATGACCAAAATACCTAATATCTTAAGGTTTTGTATGTTGATGTAGTGTTAATCTCATTTTTGAGGTTTCTCTAAGTCAAATATTATGATTCAACTCGTTGTAGACCCCCTCATAACTCTGAAGATTATAATTAAATTTTTTGTTAGTTAAAATTTAGGCTCCCTCATAAGTCTAATTTTTTGTTTAAAAAGAAGATCAAATTAATTATTGTTCAGATTCACACGAAAAAAGCATATGTGATGTCAATCATATTTATTTTTTTTGACAAAATAAATGATATTCATTCATTCAAATTAATAGAGTACATCGATATAATGCAAATTCGCTAAAAACAAATAGGATAAATCTGTGAACAGGCTCACAACATCCATGTTAATAGCATAAAACGGCAAAGTACAAATGCCTACACATATGACTATATTTAAATCTCCGGAATAATCATGTCTCCGGATCTGCAACGTGGATGACGCCAAAGTCATTGATTGGATCTGCACTGGATCGAAACTAATATGACAATCTGAACCGATCAAATACCTGAGAGAAACAAGAAAAACAAACAACGTCGCACAAAGACGAACCGAAATGTAAAATTATTGTGTCATTGTTGTTCCGGAATAAGTAAAAAACAATGGTAATCGAAAATCAAATTTTAAATTATTGTTTCGTTTTCTTAAAAAAAAAAACATTATTAAACATTATTTAATTTCTGAGAATAGTTTAATAATGTGATAGAATTTTGGAGTTTCGTAGTTTGATTGTTCGCCTTTGTTTTGTTCTCGAGGCATCAAACAACAAGCTTCCATTCTCATTAGGCATTGTGATGATGGATGCATTTGTATCTATTTGTAATATTATTTTATTATTATTTTATTATTGTTATTATTTGTTTTTTATTTTGAAAACTCGGTATCCAGTCAAAAAACTAAATCAAGGAACCTATTCCTTCGTGTACCAACGAATGATAGAGTTGAAGGAATTATTAGCATTTGAAAAAATAATCAAGAGATTGAGATGAACAAATTATAAGTTTCAATACTACACCACCATGCAACCCTTGGAAGTATATTATTATTTTAGTTAATTTGTAAATATAAATAATATATGTAATATTTAATATATGTTTTAATCTTCTTGATTCGTAAGTACACATGAATCTTTAAATATTAAGTGTGATTCATGTAACTCTTTTTTGGGTAGATAGACGAAATGACAAAACCATTATAAACTCACACAAACAAGTAGAGGTACCGAAGTTCGAACCCCGATCATGGTATCCGACCAAACAATTTCGGCATTTTGCCAGTTGAGATAGGACTTCTGGATTATGTGTTTTTATAGAATTAGTCACATTTCATTTTTTAATGTTACAAGAATGATCATTGGATTAAAATTGGAAAATATGTCGTATATAAATGATAAATAATTACTTCCATTTTAGTGCTAAAACATAAATGAACAATAAGTTGTATTGTGAGCATGTGATTATGCAATTAGCAATAATTAATCTCCGTTGTGAAATATATGGGTATACAAGATAAGTTCTTTCCTCCGAACCATAATTTTTCTATACACAAGAGTCGGGATTGAACCCCTGACCACTTGTCTATGAACCTCATGCCCCTTGTCATTAGACCAATCCATTGTTGGTTAATTGTTTAACTTTTTATTTGACAAAAAAATTTCGTTAGTCCAAAAAAGAAATCATTGCATTTATTATAACATAATTTACGATATTAAATTTAAGGCTTAAATATTGCACTAATCCCTGCAAATATGGCTAAGTTAAGTTTTGGTCCTCGTAAAAAAAAAAAATTGAAATCCGTCCTCGCAAAAATTTCTGTATTTTAAAAATGCCCCTGTGCCCATTTAAGCTAGGCCATGTCACCAAGATGCCGACGTGGCACACGTTGACTAGGCATAAGAAGCCACATGGCATCTGACATGGCATTTATCATTTAAAAACGTTTTCTAAATTAGGAAAATTCATTTTCTGTTTTTAATAATTCTAACCCAGGTTTTTCCTCAAAAACATTCATCTCCAACCCAAACCCAACTCTTCATCCAAAACTTCATCATCAACCCATATATTATCTCATTATTCATCATCCAACCAACAACTATGAAGGATTCCAAAGTAAAAAAACATAAGAACTTAGTTCATCATCCAACATGAAACAAAACCCAACAATAAACATAATTCAAATCCAGATTCACATGAACAAAAAGGAAGAAATTAATTCATCATCCAACAAGAACAAAGAGGTAAATCATTCCCCAACAAAACTCACTCTCTCGGTCCCTAATTTTTCCCTAACACCACCATGGTTGCTTTTTCTTCTCTGTTCAATTTGTTCTCAAAGGCTCCAGATCTGAACAGAGGTAGAGTAATTGAACATGAGAACCCTTTCAATCCTTACAACACAAAAGGAAACAAAATCAACATTTGGTTCTGATGGAGTTTTTGTTAAAATTGGAAAGAATAAGAGAAGCAAGGCACTGGATTTCCTTTGGAAACGAAAAATCCATGAGAAGGTCTGATGGAGTCCGTTGGCAGATTTGGGTTTGTGCGCTGCCGGATTCGAAGGTGGTTCCACCATCGTTTTCTTCTTTTGATTCATGCGACCCACCACTCGATTATGTGCTCGAATTTGATTCAAACCCAAATCAAACATATTATTCTTCACATGGGTACTTAGATCCCAATCTGAGTACTCTTCAAAACTCATTTTCAATTGGGATTTAGGGTTTTGATGAATCAATAAAATAGTGTTTTTAATATATTATTTGAGTCCGTTTTATTTAGATTTGATTTCGTTTTATTTAATATTATTTCCTTTTTAGAATTATTTTACTTCAATTGTAAGTTATTATATTTCAGGAACAAATATCTGATAGATTGAGTCTTAGAGCAAAAGAAAGAGGATTAGGAGCTGATTCGGGATGAAAATACGAAATATGGGACAAAAATATGTCACCCCCTAAGTCAGGAACTTGGCACGACCCGTGCCACCAGCAGCACGGCCGTGCCAGCCTTCAGGAAACTCTTTTGTTGCTTCTGCTTCATGGACAAGCTACCTATTAGTTTACTTCTGACCTAAAAGCCCGTGGTTTCTTGTGGAACATTCTAGTGTTATATTTCTTAGGGCTTAAGTCATTGTAAACTATAAATAAAGTAGCTAGCTATCACAACAATTCATTTTTTGTTCTTGGAAATAATAAGCGACAATTGTTTCTTTGAATAAAAGTTCACCTTTATTTTATGTTCTTCTTCTTCTTCTTCTTCTTCTCTTCTATGTCTACTATAACACCCCGTTTTCCCAACAATATAAATAATACAAATAATCAGAGTATTCAACGTAAAACGGGATATCATATACTAGCATCCTCATATAGTTTCTCATCAAGTCATACATCATCATTCACACACCATTTTCACATCATTTACATCAAGTTTAATATTACCACTTATATGCAAATGTACTTCATCGCTATCATCTATTTGCATGTCGGTACCGATTTCTAATCTTCATTTGTATGTCAAAGTTGTGTTATTGAACATACATACGTCATTCTTCATTTTTTCTGAGTTATGAAATGATGCATGAAGATAGACTCGTTAAATACCTCATGATAAACACATCAACATCACAACATCCTTACAACATAAATCATTTCGTGAGTTACTCGTCATATCAAAACTGAATACGTCATTCATCATTACTCGTCATTCACAAGCATAATTTGTTACATCATTCATCATCATGTAACGAATATTATTTCATCGTTAATCAACATAATACGACACTTATTATCTCATTATCAATCAACTTCATATATATATATATATATATATATATATATATAGACACTTATGAATGTGTCTTTTAGCAATCCACACCTCAAGGTGTGATTATTAACTTTTTAGTTATAACTTGCTAAAAGACACATTCATAAAAATTAGTTGGTGCCTTTTAACAAATGCACATAGGATAACTTGCTAAAAGACACCTTCATAAAGGGTGTCTTATATATATATATATATATATATATATATATATATATATATATATATATATATATAAATTCGTCTCTTCGTTAACCAACACCACGTTTAGATTCCTTATTGACATTAGTTTCCCTCTCTCTCTACGTCCTTATTAATAACGACAATACCCTTAAATCTCAGTCATAACTACTCTATAACCTCGTACGTTGTTTCACATTCATTAGCATCTATAACATCAACCATCCTCGTAACCTTAACTTAATTCCAACTTAAGGTCATTATCTCTCTAATTATTATTATTATTATTATTATTATTATTATTATTATCATCATCATCTGTAACATCATCAAATTCTCTCAAAAAACATCCAATATATTTTAAGGCTCAGTTCCCCTCATCATTAATCATCTTTATTATTTATCATTTATTTTAAACCACCATCCCATATCTTTCGTTTCTCATTTGCCGTACCCTTCTCTAGTTGGTTCTTATCTTAAAACTACCATCATTATAATATTTAACTGACCTATACTTACACCATTTACCCCATTAAAGATCCGTCTTATTAACTTTAAGTATTTCAATGTTTTGCCTCACCACCATTATTATCCCTAACATTATTCATTACTTAACACCCATCCTCATACTTTTGGTTATGCTTCGTTTTTATCGCTCCTCTTAACATCGACAATCTTCTTAATCAGCCACACTCTATTCTTTATCCGTCTAAACCGTCTTTATTCCTATCTAACAATTATTTTAGGCTCTTTCATTACCTTAAGGAATTTACTTTGGTTATCGTCAACTACCTCAACCCACCACTCTATAACTCATCTTATATTCACATTGGACTCCTTTTACCAGCCTTAGATTCATCAGGTACCCACACCATTTTCTCCATTAATTACTCATAAACACACCCCCTAATTAGGTACATTGGTTTGGGACCCTAATCCTTACTTTTTAATGGGGAAGATAAGTTGGGTTTTCTAGGCTTGGGAAGGGTGAAATCTAATGCTGTCAAAATTTGATATGAATCAGAGATCTTTGATTCGATTCAAACGGCTAAAAACAACCAGACTCAACTAATGATACGAATCAAGGACCTGTGATTCGATTCAAAAATTTTCAGATGAAGATTGATACGAATCACATATATTTAATTCGATTCACTGACCTGGAAACAGAGTTTTAGCTTCGGGGTCACCTCTAAATTGTCAAAAAATTCCCGATTTAAAACCCTTAACTCAGCCAATCGTCCCTAACCATCGCCCTAAGGTTACCCTATCATTCTAACTCCAATTTCCTCTTAACCTATCTAATTACACACCCTTTTTACAGTTGAATTTCCAATTCATTCATCCTAGATTTGGTTTCTTCAATTCTAATCTTTTAACAACAACATTAACCCATATTACATCTGTTTATCACCATTCTTTCATCATAACAACATTCAATTTCTTAAGATTAAACAATCCCACCATTACAATTAAGGCACCATAAGATTAAAGCATTCTTCCGCTTACCTCAAATTCTCCGAGAAAGCAGCTTTTGGTTTCACTTCTCCTTAGCTAGGGTTTGCCTATTCTCCCTTCTTCCTTTTCTCTGGTTTCTTACGTTCATCAAGTGTTTTTTGTAACCCTAATTCTTTCATGTTCTTCTCTTTATATAGTCACTACTTGGACCTAGTCTTTCTCACATATTATTTTTTTTTTAAACAATTTCTCACATATTCTTAGATTGGTTTGCTATCTGCACTGCTAGTCTAGTTATTTATTCTCTTTACAAATACTCAACCTTGATGTATACACCACCCACTGTCCACACCACTAAACATTACATATATACTACTTTACACCTATTTCTTATCCAGTTTTGCTAATGTATCTCCATTTGTACTCTGCCTTCTTATCCTTGCCACAAACATATATTCTTCCTAAAATCATTTTCTCCCATTATTCAACCGACTGATTAACTCTCATACTTCCTCATTATTCATAACATCTATAACTACGAATAATTTAATTAATAATATTTAGCAATCAATACTAATTATAACAATAATACTAATATTATCTAATATTAATAACAATACTAATACTACCTGATAATGATATTAACGTTTAATATTAAAAATCGGGGTGTTACAATTTACACAATTTCACACACAATATTCTCTTTATGTCTTCTCTGTTTGTGTGTCTATTACAAGGTTACTTCAATGGTGCAATTCAACAAGTATTAAATTTTTCCTTGCAGCTCAATGATCTAAATTTAATGGTAAACCTTTAATTCCAAGACAACGATGACAAAACAAATGGGAAAAACACAATTAAATTCTCAGTATTTAGAAATGATAAAAACACATGTCATATCTCACTTTAATCTTCAACCAAAACACATGAATATTCCCAACTTGCTACTAGAATTAAAATTAAACAATCATAAAATATGAAGAGAAAAAAAGAAGCATAATTAGAACGTGAAAGAGCGCAACTATGAATGGTGACAATGGCACAGTGGTGCTCGATGGAAATTATTTTCGGAGCAACGAGAGCAGTTACACAGATGGGGAAGAGATAGAGATAGAATTTGACAAAACATAATTTGAACATTGATTTAATCTAATGATATGTTTTTAATGGTTCAACGACGATGGATTTAATTGATCCTCACCATAGAATTCACCTTTCATATTGTTCAGCTATTTTTTTTGAAAGATTATATTGTTCAGCTATTGTAAATGGTTTTTTACGCAAATTTCATTCATAGAATATAAGGTCCGTTTGTTATAGATTTTTTTTAAAATAGATTTTTATAGTGTGTAATATGTATTAGTTATAATTTTTTTAACAAATAAATTTTTAATGAAAACTTTAAATAAAAAATCGGTTTGAACAACTTATCTTAAACTGACATTCTAAGTATTTCATCATTTTGTTAAATTTTTTTTTGGATATTTAGTTTTGTAAAAATCTCCAAAAAAAAAGCAATTTCAAATAACTTTTCCTAAAAATCATTTTCGAAAGATGTTCTTTTAAAAAAAAAAATGTGATTTTTACTATGTAAAATCTCGAACAATGAATATTTAAGTTAGTGAATGTCAAAATCTCTTTTTTAACTTTTACCAAATGAGTTTTTTTTTGCCAAGTAGCATAGTGACTAGAATTCACATTTCAAAGGTGAATAAGTGGGGTGTCCATTGTTTGAACCCCAATCCCTGTTTATAACAATGTATTGTCCGTACTGAGTTATGCTCACATGAACATGTCAAATGAGTTTGAAACAACTTCTACTATTTTTGAGTAAATTTTAAAAAATCTATTTTTAAAATTACAAAGAAAAATCTATTTTTTTTTTTTGAAGAGACAAAAATCTATTTTTTTTAATTTATAACAAACAGGCACATAAGCTTGTTCGAGTCTATCAAATATTAATTGTGAACATTGAGAAGAAGAAAAGAAAAGAAATTACGACTGCACCTCAAAAAGCTTACTAACAAAATATCAAGCTTAATTAAAATTTATCAATTGAAATCATATTAAACACGTGAGGGAAACTTCCCCCACGTCAACATGACCTCAAATCAAATGTATATGTTCCGTAAATATGCAAATATTTTGTTTTAGAAGTAAACTTCTTGTCAAAATATACTATCCAAAACATGCAATCTCAATATCTTTGTGATCATGGATTATATTAACGAGGAAGGTCCCAAAAGAGTATTATAGTACCTGTCCTACAAGTGTCTTTAATTTTCTTTTTTAATTGGGGAGGTAAGGATTTGAACTTTGTAGCTTGAAGTTCAAATTGGATCCACTCCTTCTTACTACTCTCTCATTCTTCCTCCTTTCATAATTTGTAATTTTGTATCCATCTTTTTCACGATCCTCTTTAAAATTTAATGAGACAAATATACACAAATTGTATAAGGAAAAAGAATGAGAGAGTGAACAGAAGAAGATGATTCGAATCCAGATCTCTTAAGATCACAAGATCAAATTCTTGTAAGTTAACAAACACCTCAAATATAAACATCTTCGCACTTCAACTAAAAAAAGGATAAATAACAATATATTAGTGGTTATGATAATTTTTTTCTTAAAACTTCTCTGGTGTCATTTAGCTCACAAATGAAATTATCTATGACTGAAAGATGATTGAAAAAGATATAAACCGATAAACATGACACACCACGAGCTTCCACTGTATGTCTACATGAAATCATGGAATGCTAAGAGAACAAGAATGCTGTTGTTGCGGTTCCTGTTCCCTGATCATATGCCAAATAATTTCCAGCTACCTTTTTGTAAATTACTTAATTAGCTAGCTTATTTTATTTTTTAGCTTATAAATAAATATGTAGACCCCTTTCCTTTTCTCCGCCCCCTAGCCGAAAGAAAAATAAAATACATAAAATAGTGAACAAAAGTTGATAGGGACGGTTCAATTTTTTCATTCATTCATTAAAAAAAACATATCCAAACATTTAGCAAATTAGAGATATTTTATTTTTAAAATTTTAATGAATTAATCATTGGTTAGTGTTACATGAACAAGTTATCTAATTAACACTCTTTTTTTTTAAGGAATCTAATTAACACTCTTTTCTTGGTTGAATCTTACCATTATATTAATTTTAGAGGATCTTACCTGCATTCTTCTTTGCCGCCTGATATTTTGGAAAATTAACCACAACTAGAACAATAAAATTCCACTGCATTTGTCCTTTTGATGTGTAATCATTAATCTCAAACTTGAAAAGATAAAGCAAGATACCGTGATATACATTTTGACAAATTTGACACCAATTTTTTATTTTAAACTTGAAAAGAAAGCTTTTTAATTAAAAACTATTCATGATATTGTCATAAACAAATATATAAATAATTAATGGGATAAAAAGGAGGACTCAAAGTAATCAATATCCTTTATGAAGCGTTAGAATTTAGAGGTTGAACTTCAATTTCTTATTGGTAAAAAGTGTGTGCAATTGAAAAGGATAAAACAGTAAAAAGAAAAACATAATGAAGACATTGGGTAGGGGTGACCCATCCCATGATAGATATAACATATGTACGTAGTCTAGTTATAACTTAGGTTTAAGTTAGGATTAAAAATAGGATTTTTCTCATTAGTATATAAGTAAATCTTGGTCACTCAACGAATGATTAAGATAAAAAAAAAACAATGATTATGATCACAACATAAAATAATTAACACCTATGTGCTAATATATTTTGATCTTTATCTTTCAGAAACAAATCTTGACCTTTAATGTTTGGTGATTAATAATTATGATATACTAATTTCACTCTAACATAAGACTCTCTAGTTCAGTGTTATAGAATGGAAAATATTTTGCATGGTTACAAATTAAACATTGATATTTAGTTATGAGAAAAACTTTTTTTATGATGTTCATGAAGTATATAATGGTGGTGATTAGACATAACTAACTACATGCAGCCCATAAACAGAACTTGATTACTAGTAGTCATTAATCACACACATTGACATTTTAAATAACGTCCAAAATAGCTTCAAAGTCATAATACATCAAAATAGTAATAATTGATCTAAGAAACTAATTATTTGAACTTGTGTGCATGACTAAAATTGCTTCACATGATTGAACATGCATTAGGGTTATCATCACTGAAGAAGGAAGTGATCTTATCATCTGTTCCATTTGGGTTTGGTATTGCTAATTCAGTGTTTTTCACATATCCAGAAGGTGCATTTTTTGCATATGCCTGTGTTATGTAGGGATATGCCACCAAGTTAGCTTCAACATATGGCCAAAACTTTGCTCTTTTTCCTGTGCTCTGCACCTTCCTTAGGACCTTATTTCTATCCACATTCCCAGTCACGGTTACCTTGCTTTGCTCTCGATTCACCTCTACTTCCTTCACACCTACATTATTATATTGTTGTAAAATTATTTAATTCAACTTTTAATCATCATTTGTTAGAACAACCAATTTGGCTAAAAACTAAAAAGAAAACATATAAATAAACAAAAAAAAAAGAATTGATTATCGCTAACATATATATTATATAGTTCAAATTGCGTTTAAATACTGTTTAGATTACAAATTTATGTCTGAATTTCTACGATGCGTTCAAGCACGTAATCACTTTTGGGTGAAAATATATGAGTTATACTCAACACATTTTTTTAAGGGCAAATTGTAGGGTGAACTGTTTTGATAGGCGTGAACCTATATACTTGAAAATCGTTTGAAATAAATGTGTCTCAAAACGCAACTCATATTTGGTTTCTCCTTGTTTTTGTTGAACTGGCACAGATCATGTCATTGTCTCAAGTTCAACTATTAGAACGGTGAAGATTATGAACGTCTACTTTCGAGGATCACCGTTGCTCGATAGAGTTTTAACTTTCAAGTGATTTTTAAATACGGTTACACCGTATAAATTATAGAAACCATCTTCATTGAGAATATGAACATTCTTATTATGCAAACCACCTAAAAATTATGCCATTTGATTTGAGATAAGAAGAGAGAGATATGATTATATACCTGACATATTTGTAACAGAATTCCGAACTCTTCTTTCACAGCCATCACAGTCCATTTTCACCTTTATTTCCACTGTCTATAAGAGAAAAAATAAGCTTACTATTAATACACACACATAAATGAGATATAGTATACATAGGAGCTTGTGAAATACCTGCATGGGTTTGTGTTTCTTTTTTGGGGTGACAGTGAAGTAATCTGAAAGGAAATCTAGAGCACCCATTTTCTTAATTCTTGTTCTTTTTTTGTGTAAAGAAAGAAATGGATTGGGTTAGTACTTAAAAGAAAAAGGGGTTGAACCGTGGAAACGCAAAGGATGGAAAAGGAGGATGTATAGGACTATATTATGGTTACCAAATTATATACTTTTATAAGGGAATTATGGAAGTGATTTCCGTTACTATATGTGCAACTTGTGCTAAAATTTAATGTATAAAATAATGCTTAGACAATTATTTTTCATAGTCATCTCATTTTTTTTTCTTCATATTGTCAATCATGTATCTTCCCGCAAATATCGGGGTGACCTCAATTCACAAATATAATTGTACATTGAAAATATTAATTGTAAAATTAAAACATTTATTACAAAAAAAAAAAGAAGCTTAAACTTCCTTTGAACTTTTCTACACAATATCATCTTGATCTGTACCTCTCTATGATAGGGATTTGACAATAAGAATGTTATGTGGATTTTATTGGAGATGCGTAGTCGTTGTATATATGTTCTTTTTCTTTGACAGATCAGTGTATATATATGTTGAGAAGTAGTGTACATTGAGAAAAAGAAAAAATTGGAAAAAATATATTTGGAGTTTTATAGAATAATAATAGTTTGTTACAGTGAGTATGATACACGATCATAGCTTAAACTAAACTATTTAAGTGAATGTTTGGAGTCATAGTAAATTTGTGAGACAAATGTGACGTGAGTTTAACTCAGTTGATAGAGTTGTATAATATACGTAAGGATCAGGGTTCGAACCCGAATACCCCACGAAATCATCTTAAAAAGGTAAATTTTTAGTGACTAGACTACTTGATCGACTGCATGCTTGGATTCATAATAAGTTTGTTAAAATTATATTCCCGTGAGCTAAACTCAGTTAATAGAATATTGCATAACATATGCATGTGGGAGGGTTTAAACCCCAATAAATTTATACTCATTAGACTATTTGAAAAAAAAAAATTATCATAATTTTACAGAAGCCGCCACCGATAACAGCTTTTGCAAAATCCTAGTTATTCACCATAATTTTATTTATAATACCAAACATACACTTTTATTATAACCAACTTGCAACTATACTCTCTCCGATTTGTCCCGAAGTTTGCTTAGTTTAAAATCTTATAAAAATCGTGGATTTTAAATATTAAAAATGAATTTTATTCTAGTTTATTGTTTGGTGAAAGAGCCTAGTAGTTAGAATTCACATTTTTTAAGGTGAATAAGTATGGTGTTTGAGATTCAAACCTCGACTGCTGTATATAAACAATGCATGTCCCTGCCAACTGAGATATACTCACGTAAACTATTTTTTATTTTTTTTACCTTATCCATTGTGATTCATAATATCCAAGTAAAAAGTTACGTTATCAAAATTTAATTTAGTATCGCCTCTCTACTTAAAAAGTGTAAAGAAAATAACTTCTCAATCATGAATTGTATTTCCTTCAAAACAAAAAATCATGAATTGCATTGTCCAGACCAAAAAAAATAAAAATAAACTTCAATATAACCAATAAGTTCATGCATCCATAAATGTGATGTACTTATCATTTTGAAGGGTCAAAGTTTCAACCCAAATATTAAAATGAAACTATACAAAACATACATATCTATAATGATAGCGATGAATCATTTGAAGTGTCAATATTAATATCTGAACAGCTTCAAAATAATGAATACTTTGATTGGTCATGCTTGTTCTTTAAACGAATACTTGATTGGTTACAACTCTGAATAAAAATGAATTTTTTTGGGTTACATGGATAAAAATGATTTGAATACACACATATAAATAAATATTATTTAATTATTGAATAAATATATATTATTTAATTTATTTCTCCTTTATAAAGAAAGAACTAGTACATTTTCCTTGCCCTATTGAAAGGGATACATACACAAATTGGGTTGTGTGAGATAATTAAACAAACAACAATCATTCAATTATCATGTGCATCTAATACGGTTGTTCACTCTCCACTTGTGGCCTCAATTCATGGAATTCCATGGTTTTGCTAATTTTCTGCGTTTTGTCCGACTCCATTATTTATCAGAGTGTCACAATTCAGTCAAAGTTCATGTTTCTCTTGTCTAGGATCAAGCATTGGTACTTTGAAGACACCCTCTAGGGACTTTTTTGAATAACCCTTGTATGGATTTCTACAAATCTAATAGAGGAGTATTTGTTTCAAGTTTAAGATTTACATTCCTGGGAATTAGTAGTATATTCATCCGTGTTTGTTACAAGATTGAGAAATCGCATTTTTTAACGTGCTCTTGTTTGCAACAACTAACCCTACCCATGAATGCTCGTTTTATTTCTAACCTTTTGAAAATATTTTATTCTTTTTTAGGGGTTAAAATTAGTCTAGGTAAATCAAGGTTGTAGGCTTCTAAAGGAGTCTTTAAATCTACTAAATATGCTCGTGTGGATATTACAAATATTAAGTTCATGGAAAGGTTAGAGAAAAACTTGGGTTTCAATTTGCGGTACGAAAGGACTTGAAATTTATGATAAAGCTGCTACTAAATTGGCATCTTGGAAGTAGGGATGTGAATAGGTCAGACCTGTCTATAGGGTCTATGGCCTAGCCTACGACAGGTTAGGTCAGACCAGACTTTTTTCTTAAATAGGAAAGACCTAGTCTTTCTTAAAAGTCTATTTAACTTAAAAGGCCAGATCACATGCTATTAGAAAAACCTTTTGTGCCTATTAGGCCGACCTACTTATGTAAATATGAATAATATTATTGATTATTATATTATATACCATACTTTGAATTAAATTATAAATTTGTCAACCTTTAAAGTAATTTAAGCTTGTTAGTTTACATTATTTTTTCGCATATTTAAATGTATTATTATAAATTAGAATTGAAATATGATATAATATATAGTAAAGTTCTCTAAAACTTCATGTTAAATATCGAAAGAGAGTTTAATATCATTGATCTATTAACTCGTTAGTCTATTTAACCTTGGATCACATTACTTATTTAAAGATGTTCATATGAAATAGACTTTTAAATAGACTAGCAGGCTTAATCAGGCTTTATAAGGCCAAACTTAGACCTTACAAAAATTTGACAAACCAGGCTTAAGTCTTGCAAAGCCTAACTCGACCTAACCTATTCTCATCCCTACTTGGAAGGGAAGGACTTTGAATAAAACAGGTTGAGATACCATGGCTAATTCAATTCTAATTGTCATTCTCTCTTATAACATGCAAATTAAACAATTTCCACGATATTTTTTTTTTTTTTAAGAAACTAAATTAGCCCACCCAAATTGACATGAAAGGGAATCGAATCTGAGATCTTGAAGAGGAGTATACTCCCAAGTCTCAAGCTAATACCACTATGTCATCTCAAGTGGGGGTTTCCACGATATGTTTGTGACACACCTTGAACAAGAAGGCAAGCAATTTCATTTGCCACAACTCTAATGATAAGGGTATGCACATGGTTAGAAGAAAATTGTCAAACCTAGGAAGATTGGTGGATTCGTACAACTCGACTTCAAAATGTGGTACTTTTGAATTCTGCTCTTCTCCCAACAAGTTTTGCTCCCACCTAACCAAAATGACCAAAATACCCCCGTGGAGTTAACTAACTCAAGTGTTAATCCTGTCTTAGTTAACTAACGCCCAGTATGTGCAACATGTCAGAACAGGCAGAAACCTCCATTTTCCTTAATTTTTCAGTCCTTCATTCATTCATTCAGTCAATTGCATACATTTTTCATCATTCATTCAAGCATTCATTCAATCAAGCATTCACTCATAATTATATTACGAAAAATAAAGGAATAAAATAACGGAAAATGTCATAAAAACGCCAAAAAGCGCAAATGTAATTGAATTACATCCAAATCCGAAAAAATGTCATGAAAAAAACTACAAAAGTCATAATGCCAAAACCCTACTCCCGTGGACTCCTACTCCTCCTCCGCGGAGCCGACATCTGCTCCAGCATGCTCCACTCAGACTAGATGCCCTGCATCATGCGAAGAACCTCTGGATTACCAAACACATCAGGATGCCCCATTGCATTGTCCACTCTAGCTCTGATGTTGTTGATGATTTGATATGGGTCTGGAGGATGTCTGACCCACTGCTGCTCAACAATAACCTCCTCGTAAAGAGGGACAAGATGAGTAGGGGCAACATCTGTGTAGACAGAAACGTCAGCAGGGGGTTCAGAATAGGATGTGATAATCTATAGAACCATATCATGTATCCCCTAGAATGGCTCCACGGCTCGTCATCCGGAACCAGATCACCCCTCTCCTGCTGGCTAAGAACATGTAGAGCAAACTCCATGAAGGCCATAGCTACCTCCCCTGGCGCAAGAGGCCCAATGTCTGTAGGAGGCCTGTGAACAGTCTGGACATACCCATACTGACTAAGAACCCGCTCTGGCAAGTGACAGACCCTCCTGTCTCTGCCGGCCATGATTCATCGAGAGTACCATCATATGTCCTGAAAGGGCGTCACGTCTCGTCGTCTTTCATACGACCTCCAGATGACATGAGAATGCTCCAATGAATCAATGACATCTTTGTAGTGTCCAGGATCAACAAATCCCCTTGGAGGTTTCCATTTATCCACAAGCGGGGAAACAACAAGGTCGTACTTATCATTACGATTCCTTAGAATGAGATTCATGAAGTGCGCCAAAACCCATCCCTGCAAACACAAAGAAACAAATTTATATTAGCACAAGTATTATACAAACAACTATACATTTACGATCCAATAAGTAAAAATAAGAAAAACAATTATTACCACAAACAAGGTCATGTAATCACCACAGGAGCTCACAAATGAGTTGGAGGTAAGAGATAACTGCTCATATAGGAAAGAAAGTCCCATCGCGCCCCATGACCAGCTGACCAACTTGTCCATGTCTTGTAGCGCAAGCATCCACAACATTTTAATGGTTATGCTGTTCTTGTCGGCAAAAATGGTGTAGCCAAGCAAGAGCAATAAAAACGCCTTAATGCAGGCGATCATAATTTCTGTGTGCTCTGTATGCTCCTCCTGTGTTAGGCTCAATTTAACACCCACATTAAACGTATCCAGAAAGTTTAGCATGTGCATTATCTTTAATACTGGATGCATTAAAATTTTACAACATAAAGACTTCGAATGAATATTTTATACAACAATACGCGTTCGTACAATCAACAATACAATACTACTCGTCCAAAACATGGAAAATACATCCTTAAAGTCCATAATATCCTGCCTCGGGTACAAACGAGCACTTGTTGATTATCCATCCACCTACAAGCTTGCTAAATCCTGCTAAACCAACCTACTGATCTGAAAAAAAAATAAGGATTGGGATGAGACATAATGTCTCAGTGAGTTCTACCTAATCCTAGGCTATAGGTAACCTCGGGGGAAAACCTATGGTCACCACATGTCTATAATACAACCGGTCGGTTGATTATACGTGTGTGGAACATGCTTACCTAGACGGTCGTGCATACTAGATCTGTCGTAGGGTTCTTCTTAACTTAGCTTACAAGTCTTGACATACATTATACATGTCATGGCGGTTAAGGGAACCTAAGACCGCTATATCAAGATACGCTAAACGCATCAAGACCTAAACATAATTTATTCATGACACGATCTTAAACCGGACGATCGGGGAGATCCTAAGATCGTCAACAGTGTAACTTCATAGCCTTATCTTGATACATAAGCTTACACATGCCTTATATCATATCATAAACGTAATCATATCATAATCATGTTCATTCGTTATGTTAGAGGTTAGCGCTGAACAAACATTGTTATCTTGGTTCATTTTACGGAATGTATCGAGTGGAGTAACCCCGAGTACAATCCCTTACATGACCGATGTAAAACCTAGCTAAGGTACATCGAACTCCCTCAGTGTCGTGCGGGCCTACCTTCGGTACTTGTCCCGTCCTCCTGACGTGAACCTCTTGTATCCCCTTGGCGTGGATAGCAAGAGACACGACACCTACATCTTGCTTAACGTCTTGTTCATACATAAAAGGTTTAAACCTAACTTACATAACTGATTACCACGAGTCCGTGGTCTACTCGTATAATGATAAATCAATATTGCTTGATCTTGTACATACATGGAAGGTTTAACCTAAACTTGCTTGTGTTAATTCATACATGACTTAACATACTTAGTTTACATGATATCATATTTGTTCTCGACTTTCTATATCGAGGCTCTAGGGTTTCCCATACTTAGGTTTATGCTACCCGATCATGTTCGTACGTAAACTTTCATAGGCCATCCTCATTGCACATGGTAAGATTAGCCATGATTTACATAATCAAGAATCGTTCGATGTATATTGTGTTAATTAAATGATGTTTGGGGGTTTTACAGTTGATGAATGTTGTGAGAAAAGCCCTCGGATTGCACCACGGGCCCCGGGCAAGCCAACACGCCATTTCAATGTGGGAATCTGTGGTGCAAAATCTGAGTTTTTGACCCCAAACTCACCAATTTTGATCCTACAATGCTCAATATACATCCAGCAATTCATATAACAGTAGAATTTAACTTGCATGGCAATTTTAACATGAATACAATAAGAATATGGCAAAGGGTACTAGAAATCCTACTAACTAAACTTAACATAATACATGCTTTCTTGCTAGAATTACACAACCCAAGGGTAAGTTAAAACTATCTAAGAACTCACATTTAGCACTTCTGGTAGCTTCCAAAACATCTCATGATCAGCTAAAGTATTTCCTCTTTAAGCTCATGCTCTAATTTATGCCCATAGCTTAACACCACAACTCAAATCCTTGGTTCAGCACAAAACTAATATCAGTCCCCTTACTTCAAACTCTCCTCCAGGCCTCAATACTGAACCTGTTTTAGTAAAGCCCTGTCCCAAAACCCGTAACCAAGATCCAGCAAAAATTACCAAACTTCAAATGCGTTTTTCGAATCCGTTTCTAGCCCGAATCATACAAAGTTTGTGCCAATATTCCATTTTCATACTTGCTTTTTAACACGTAACATACTCAACTTCCATAGGATCCCAAGGCTGCAATAATTAATTACCTTTAACCATATTTAGCTCTCTTGATAAGTTCAATAACTACCAAAATCATTGCCCAAGCTTAAGCTTTGAATCTTTGCTTTGATTCTTGTTCAACTTAGCTTCTAGCATTCAAACATAACACTACCACCTCTTGATTTCTTGAGCTCCAACCAATTTTAATCCCCTCTGTCATAACCTTACTTTGTTGCAACCTCATTAGTGATCCAAGAACTCAATTCCAACATAGTCCCTTAAAGAGAGGGAGAGAGACTCAACATAGAGAGTTTGGGTGAGGAAAGGAATGAACAAAAGAGTAAAGTGTTTAGAATCTCATAAGGATCACAATTCTTGATTTGCATGTTGAAATAGCTTAGGATTGAAACATAAGATTGAAGATTATGGTGGAGAGGGTTAGGGCCGAGGGAGAAGAGGAAGTGGGAGGAGGAGTAGTGCTTCTGATCTGAAGAAAGAGAAAGAAATGAGAATAATGAAATAAGAGATATGCTTGGCATATATATAGCGTTCATGCAAAATCACCTCTTTGCCCTTAACTTCATAAAACTTGTGTTGACACGGTTACATAACGTTAAATATTTCCCTGTTAGAGATAACCTTCATAATATTTATCCTCTGACACGTTCAACTGATAAACTTTCAATAAACTGATTAGTGAGATGTTACACTCAATCAACTGATTACACCTATGCAAGAGCTCCTTGTAGTGCCTCTTCAGTTAAGTGAAACTGACATGAACACCATCTTGTCTTCCCACCTCCTTAGTAGAATCCTCTGCTGTAAAATGTAGGTCCTCCTGCATCATCCGTATCCCCCTCGTCACGAGTTAACTCTCTATCATGAAGGAGCCTCCCAATGATGGGGATGGCGAGAAGACACGCCACATCATCTAGTGTGATGGTCATCTCCCCAATAGGTAGATGTAAGCTGCTGGTTTCCTTATGTCATCTCTCTGATAAGGCACAAACGAACCCGTGAGAGATGTTATCGTACCCAATACTCAGGAGGTGGGTAAGATCGAAACCATTCACTTCATCCCAAAACCAGTCATTTTGTATTCCTGGTTGAGGCAATGTCAACTGACTAAGGCTTAAATTCTTCCCGTGCGAGATACCTTTCACCTTATGCTTTTTTCGAAATTGAAATACAAAAAAAAAAAACCGTTAAATAAATCATAAGTAAAATAAACATTAAATATATTCTAACATGAATTTTAATTCTAACATAAAATAAGTTAAATAATCATTAGAATAAGTAAAATAAACATTAAATATACTTACATTGGCATCGACCCATATCCTGCATGCCACGTGTCTACCAAAGTGAGGTAAAAGCGTGGCCACAGAAGGCCCCCCTCCATAGCCCTCAGGTCCGGCCTCGTTCTCCACAACCGGCTCCCCCTGAGCCTGACCCCCACCCTCCTGCAGCTGAGGCTGCTCCTGCTCAATATCAGGCTGATACTGATGATCCTGCTGATGATATGCCTCTTATTGATGTTGCTGATATGCATCAAAATGATACTGTTGAGGCTCCTCATAATAAGGCTGATTCTGCGCCTGCTGATACTCCTCGTAATGAGGCTGATGCTGATGCTGCATCGGGTCCACTACTTGCGACCCATCTACCTGTGATGATGTACTAGCCCCTAGCCTTGTGCACCCACCTCTTCATCGACTAGGCTGAGGAGGACGGTTTGCCACCGTTTCACCCCGTGCACTCTCGGTAGCAAACTCCCTATCTCCCCTCATTATGTCAGGTTTCGGCCTCTGAGACATATTTGCACAACATTTCAAAGAGAAAAAAATCAATGATTTATTTCAAACAAACATTGTTTATTTCTAACAATTCAACAACGACACTTAATTCATTACTAACAATCCTAAAAACTAACATGCAAGCCAAATTTCTAAAAACCTAAAAATGTCTAATTTCTTCAAAAAATCAAAAATTTCAACACAAAAAGAAGCAATGAAGTAGAATACGCAACACTTACTTGTTGAGTTGGTTGATTTGGTTGAAGTTGGTGAAATTCGCAAAAATTGAGAGAAAACATCGTATTTTGAAGTTTTGCAAATGAATGGGTTGTGTTTTCTGTTTTGCTGTATTTTAGACTTAAGTCACGCATAGCATAATAAGGTGCGTAAGTTAACTCATGCAGGGGTATAATGAGCAATTCAGTTGGGCGGGAGTGTTTTGTGTTGGCTAAAGAGCATAATCTGGTACTTTTTGGCAACCTTGTTTGGAACCTCTTAGCAATCGAAAGATAAACTTTGGGTTTCCTTATAAGTCAACAAGAGTAATTCTAAAGACACTATCTTTTTAACACTCTCTCTAAGTGAGTGTTTGAGAGAATGTTGGAAAGAGAGTGTTGTTAGCACTACTCAGATCAACAAAGACTTGAAAGAAGAGGACTTGTTTCTAGATAAAATAATACGGATCGGCTCACCAATCTTTTGAAAGCGATTTTAAAAAATTTAAAAATACTTGAAGGTGACTTTATTACTTTCAAAATAGAGTATGGCAATATGAATAAACTTGTCATTTATTATTTTTAATTATTTCTTTGTACTCATTCAAGTAAGTGAAGATAATTTCACAAAGTAAATGAAGAGAAATTTTAGTTTTCTTTGTTATATATATAATTTTTTTTTGGGTGATGATATTAGTAAAATGTTGTGCCTAGGCTAACTCAAAATCAGATTAATAAGTGCTATATAGTACGACAAATTTGTCGCACAATTTGCACGAATATTTCTACCATGTGTATATATATAACTCACGCCTCATGCTGTTTAGCAATTTTTTGACACAAGTAAGATAAAATATTGTTTTCTGACACAAGTAAAGTAATATATAATCTAAATTATTATTATTTCACAATATGAATTGCATTAACTTTGTAATGGATTACCGCAAAATATATACCAATAGTTTGCAGCGGTGCTTCCGCCACAAAGCATCCTTTGAAAATATTGTAGTGTAAATTCAACAAAGCCACACCATCAGGGTGCACATTGTACACCATATCATACCTAACAAGTTAATGATTCCATTTTTCTACTATCAAAGGTAAGTGTCGTGGCCAAAATAAAAACGTTAAAGTGATAAGTTAATTAAATGGAAAATAAGAAAGAGTGATATGGGTGGAATTAGACTTTAAAAAGAGAGAAAATTGAGAATTGAGGACTTCGTGCAATTGGTGTGATATCTTTTGTCGTACCATAAAGCGTTTTCCGCTTTGTAAATCTATTAGTTTGATTAATGAATTTATTAGATTTTAAAATTGAAAATTAAGAACTTAACCAATCTAATTTGTTTTCTTAGGTTCAGTTTTTTTTTTTATCATAATTAGAAAAAAAAAGGGTATTTTTTATATGGTTTGATTTAGTTATTAGAAAAAATTGGGTATTTTATTATTTGATTTGATTTAGTTTTTTTTTTTTTTATCAATTTTGTCTGAACTGATTATACCGTAAGATGGTAGTGCTCAATCTAATCGAATAAAAAAATACAATGGAGGTTTAGTTTGAAATCAAGAGGGAGTTTTTTAATTTGGGGTTTATGGACATGTAGCATGGTCGAACATTCTACATGCGGAAATCCAAGCTCTTCTAGTTAGCATCGACTTTGAGTTGGGAAGTTGGATCCATAAAGATTGTATGTTTCTCACACTGGTTACATGTGGTACAATTGGATACTATGAGGACTTCTAACATCGACCACTACACTAATATGTTGAAGGTTACTAGAGAGTTCATGCTAAGAGCATCATAACTCTGAGAATGAGTTATGTCTCTCCGCCATATCTTCCGTGAAGGAAATACTTGTGCAGATATTGTAGCAAATATGACCGTTGTGCGTTCTTTTCAATGACATGGTTGTTTTTTTATTTTTATATAAGAATTAAAAATGAAATTCTAAATATTTATAAAACCATTTATATTTTTTTTTGAGAGGGACATAATGACAATACTCACATAAAAAATGCAATTAAATCTTGTAAAAAACTAATTTGAAATAGAAAAATAAATTAAAACGAATTGAGAATTGAGAGTGGTGACTGATTTAGTTTACGAAAGAGGAAGTTGCAGTCTCAGGTCCTGAGATTTCAATGCCATCTTCATTTCTATCTGTTGACCTTCTTTTTCTCTCTTCAATTCAATTCAATTCCATTTCATTGTTACACTGACAGTGCACAGCATGGGCTACACTTGCATCACCGCTTCCCTTCTTCCTTCTCTTCATCTCCGCCACCGTCCACCACCACCCCCACATTTCCCGGCCACCACTTTTCACCCTTTTCCGTCCATCAAACTAACGCCTTCTCACCCTTTTCGCCTTTCAGCCCTTCCCACCGGCGGTAATAACAATAACAATGGTGGTAGTAGTGGTGGTGGTTCATGGGGCAATAACCCTTTTGACTCTGATGATTCTTCTTCACCTTTTTCAAATTCTCGTTACACCCTTTTGTTTACTTTACTATTCTCTTCTGTTACATTTTGTTTTTGCCAACTCGCAATGGCAAAAAACCGTTCTTTATCATCTGAAAATGAAATTTTGACCCAACCCATTTACGAAGTCAAAGGTGGAAACTTGATAAAGCTATTCCCTGATAATTTGAAAGATATTTTCATTGCGTCGAATCCCGGGTTATTTTCAGAATTATCATCCCTAAAATCATCACAAGTTCCAAGCTTTTTGTATAATAAATGTAGAGAGTTTTTAGTTAGGTTGATGCTACCTGAAGGTTTTCCAAATAGTGTAACAAGTGATTATTTGGAGTATTCATTATGGAGAGGTGTTCAAGGTGTAGCTTGTCAGGTTAGTGGAGTGTTGGCAACTCAAGCTTTGCTTTATGCTGTTGGATTAGGGAAAGGGGCTATTCCTACTGCTGCTGCTATTAATTGGGTGCTGAAAGATGGAATTGGGTATCTTAGTAAGATTTTGTTGTCGGATTTCGGGAGGCATTTTGATGTTAATCCTAAAGGGTGGAGATTGTTTGCTGATCTTCTTGAAAATGCCGCGTTTGGTTTGGAGATGTGTACTCCTGCTTTTCCTCATTTGTTTGTACCTATTGGTGCTTTTGCTGGTGCTTCTCGATCGGCTGCTTCTTTGATTCAGGTTATGCATTTTTCATTATGTGAAATTGTAGAAACTTACGTATCACATGATGTTGCAATGTGTTTAGATAGTCAATTAAGTGTGTTTGAGGTAGTTTTAGAGTCAGTTTGGATTGACTTATTTGAGTTTACCTACTGTCATGAACACTTGGACTGTTCGAGAGAGCGTATGAAAATTGCTTATAACATGTCATTAATCGCATATGTAAACAATTTGACTTTATTTTATCTTTACTTATAGAAAGAAATAACTTATATAGAGGCACTGATAGGATAAACGCCTATGCTATAAGCACTTAATAAAACTGTCAATTTAAACGGGGGCTTAGACATTTAGTCAATGTGAAAGACATTGAAATCAAGTGTCATTATGATAATGTGTAAAAAGTGCTTGTTAACCAACCATTGAATGGTTTTGATCGCTTGAATTTCAAACCATTCATCTCATGATTGCATAATGGCTTTTAAACCGTTTTGCTATGATACAAAAATTGTTTCACTAATGTACTTATATTTAAAAAAAAATATGCAATAGTTGCTTTCCTTTCATTCTTATTAATTTCAAATTTTTGTTTACATATGGCGCACATGCGAACTGATTTATGATTTTTAATCTCAAGTCTAATTCTTTTTTTTTTAATAAATATTATAGAACTTTGGATGTTATGTTCCATTCTGTGTTAACATGTCTACCAAACTTCACTGCAGTCTTTCTAGAATGATTTAATGAAAGCTAACATGAAATACTTTCCTGTGTGATTGGGTTGGGTGAATATGTGAAGTTAAAGTATCTATTATTTTTTTGTCTCATTCATTTGCATTGAGAATATTGCAAATTTAGATATTATTTATTAACATCAAACTAAAATTTAAGCTGATTCTGTTTTCACAGGCTTCTACTAGGAGTTGTTTCTTTGCCGGTTTTGCTGCTCAAAGGAATTTTGCTGAGGTGAAAAATAGAGCCTTTTCAGTTTGATTATATAGGAGTTTTAATTTAATGATGCAGCTGCAGTAGCACAGTAATCAATTCAATTTGTTTTTTTTGGAAGATCTTCATCTTTTTGTTTTTTTTTTTGGTAGTGTGGAAGATCTTCT
>Ga0228711_1002892_pt1 | contig 26632 bp, 16 predicted proteins | sample MedpolnodulmetaG_2_FD_177996 | JGI IMG/M metagenome (GOLD analysis project Ga0228711, IMG submission 177996) | Root nodule microbial communities from Medicago polymorpha collected in Santa Monica, California, United States - brown nodules | ecosystem: Host-associated > Plants > Roots > Nodule... | reverse complement strand
CATATATGATTCTAAATACATTAACATGATTTCTAATTGAAAACAACTTAGGCATGTGTCTGTTGGTTGTTGAGAAGAGACTTTTGTATCATTTTTATCTCAAAATATAAATGATTATGTTTTGTTATTATTATTATTACAAGTGTATTACAGCTTACGTATCTGAAAGTGTTAAGAGTACTTTTCTTGAGGCTTAGTAGTCAGAACAGTAGGTCAAAATGTTCATTTGAAATTTAATAGATCAATTTACAACATTCAGTAGATTATGTGAAGTATTTGGTAAACTCAGGCACAACATAAAAGTTTATGTTCAAATTTGAGCTCTCTGATATGCATAACAAATATAGCCCATCTTAGTTACTCAGAAAAGAAACATATTTGTGATATAAAACTGAATTTTTAAGGTACTCAATCTTGCATTTTATCTCATTCATTTGTTTTTCTCTAATCTATTGGACAGTTAGTTTAAGATTCCTTTAGGATATATAGTTTTTATTTCCTTTATTGTTTTTGGTTCAATCTATTGTTTTCTTCATATTAAAAAAGTGTAAAGAACACAGGACTAAGTTGAAAAATTTAAATTTTTCAAAAACTAAAAAATTGCTTAAATTTTTTGATAGATTAAAATTAAGTTCTGTGATATTTGTTTCGGAGAGTAAAATAGGTTTTCACTCTTATAAATAAAATATAAATCATAAAAAGTAAAGTAAAAGATATGAAGTGGAGAAAATGGTGAGAAGAAAAAGGAAACCAATCAATGCTCCTATAATATGATAACAATGACTTACAAGCCAATGTACATGTACAACCACAACCTTTTAACGAATGTAATATCGAAAGATTCATAAAAGTCATTACCACGTAATAGATGAACTAGAAATTGAATGATGCTTACTAGGATGACAAATAAATAGACACCGACTACTTGTCCAAAACAAGAAGGGACAAAGACTAATTTGGTTGAGGAGAGACTAATATGACTTTTTTTTATGGGCTTGATAAATTTAAAAAATTAATGAATACATGGACCTACTAATGAGTAACTTATGATATTGTTAACTTGTACTAATGATAATTGATCATTAAGTTGATATGTTTTCTTTTTGATTTTGTTAACTTGATTTTTTTTAATTGATTTTTTAAGGATTATAATGATCATGACTTGTGGAAATTTTTTCCTTTTGATTAGTCTCCATCATTCTTAATGCATTGGATGACTTGCAAAAAATTTAGGATGAGTCTACACATATATTTTATGTGGATAGACATCCTCCGGCCTTTATATTCCAATATAAATAAAATGACATTGGTCACCAAGCAAAGACCATCAAAATTTAATATTTTATTTTTAATTTACATCGTGTTCCTTACACTTTTCTATTTCGGTCCTTTTGTTCTTTTTCCAATTTCTTATGCCATTATGATGAGAGTTATGTGTGCTTCAGTTTAAGTCATCTTTTACTATATATGGTTATGGTGATGGATTATAATCCAATTAGTCTTTTGGGAGAAAGTTTTGTCACTCATTGCAGTTATATTTAACTTAGGAACTATTCTCTATAGTTGCGCGTTGCACGTAGATGATATCCGATTAAAAAAAAATGACAATGTAATGTCAAAAGACTCGAAACAATCATCATAATGTAATATGAGCTTGAAAATGAATGAGGCTTATTAGAGGAGGCAGGGGGCGGATCCATTCACAGTCCATGTGTGGCTAAAGCCCCACATGCAATTTCCATATTTTATTTATTATAAATAAGGATAATACTTATTTCTGTCCCTAAATATGTAACGAGTAGTTACAATAGTCTTTCAATGTATTAAAATTCTAAAATAGTCTCTGATTTTACATTTTATTAGTCAAAATAGTATTTGAAGTGACAATATATAAATATATTGAAGGACTAATATGACAATATTAATAAATTATTTTAATGTTAGACACTATTATGATTAACAAAGTACACAATCAGAGACTATTTTAAAATTTTGATACATTGAGGGACTATTATGGTTACTCCTTACACATTCAGGGACCACAAGTAAACAACCTTGTGCAAAACTTGTGGAAACAGACAAGTGCGACACATTTGCTATGATTCATAAGCTTTTGAAGTTAGCTTTGCTTTTGTCGGTAGCAACCGCAAATGTTTGCCAGATTTTAGCCCCATATATACCAAATGTTTGGATCCGCCCCTGAGAGGCAGACTTTGTCACTCATTGCGGCTATATCTAACTTAGGAACTATTCTCTATAGTTGCACATAGATAATATCCGATTAAAAAATGACAATGTAATGTTAAAAGACTCAAAACAGACATCATAATGTAATATGCGCTTGAGAATGAACGAGACTTATTAGAATGGCATATAATGAGACAGTGGCTACTTGTAGAGAGAGAATAATTTGGTTCAATTGTAATGAGTTTGATAAAAAAATTTAAATTAATGAATATATGGACCTAGTAGTAAGTAACTTATGAGTTTTTTAACATTTACTAATAATAAGTATTAGGAAAAATTACGCCAACAACAGACCTTTAAGTTGATCTATTTTCCAAATAGATCACACAAAGCCAGGAGATGCACCTGCAATTCCGTCAATTTTTGACATTAGCACCTAAAATTCCTTTCTGTGTCTACTTTGAAGTTTGAATCCCTCATTTTCTTAGTTTTGCACCAAAGGTTTTCAACTTTTTTATTTAATTCAAATGCATCGACAATGTGGGTATATAAGATTATAAGTTGTTTTATTTAGAAGCGGGTTAAATATGTTGTTGATCCATCTAATTATGAAAACTTTTATTTTTAGATTTTTTTTTTGGTGGTCGAGGTTTGAACTCTGGACCTTGCATATATTATGCATTGAACCTATCAACTGAGATAAACTCACGATGACCATTTTTAAACCATAAAAATTTCCCAAGAATTTGGGTCTCTCTAAATTTTTTGTTATTACTTTTAGTCCATTTTTTACAAATGATCACGTGGCGTGTTCCAAGTGACTTTTTTTTATGACATTTCAATGATAAGACATTAAAATATCATTAGTTTTAACTATTTAATCTTTATTAATTTACCTATAACTTAAAATTAAATAAAAATTGTTCAATTTAAGATTAAATAGTTAAATTAATGATATTCTAATGTCTTAACAAATATATGTCATAAAAAATGTCACTTGAAAAACATGTCACGCGAAATTATGTCAAAAGCAAGATTAAAATTGGTAATAGAAAATATCGAGTGACTGAGGAACTAAAATTTAAGTTTCGTAAATTTAGAGGAAGAAAAAAAAATATTTATTATTATTATTATTATTATTATTTTTAAATTTTTAAATTAATGATACTACGACTACGACTACTACGACTACTACTACTACTACCACCACTACCACCACTACTACTACCACTACTACCACCACCCACTACCACTACTACTACTACTACTACTTTAGTTTGAAGGAACATAATGAATTATATTAACACTGATAGATCAGTCTCCTCAGCACAAGGTGTACCAAAAAGACCACGAAAATTCAAAGATTTTGAACAATTAAGCGGGTTAGCCGATGTCCAAACACAAAAGAGGGCTCGACCACCACATATGAACACCAAAAACAAAATTAGCCTTGTTAGCCTTCAACCATTACAAAGAATATTGATTTTACTTTATCTAGTAGCTGAAATATAGTGCTTTCTTTATTCGTGAATAAACTGCTGTTACGTTCATTCCACACGACCCAAACACAAAGAAGCCAAATAATGCTCAAATTTTTTTAAACAAAGAATTATTGTTGGATCAACTTCTTGGCTGTACAACTATGAAGTACGGACACTCTTTAGATTAGGTGTGTCCTGGTGTCGGACATGTGACGTGTCTGATACAGACGCGACACCGACACATATAATTAGACTGAGTATGTGATTTTCTCAAATTATTAGTGGTGCCGGCGTGTCAGTGTCTGTGCCGTGTCCGCATCCGTGCTTCATAGATGTACAACCACACATACTTGTTTCTTGAAATGAGTTTGAAAGATTTTTTTTGTTTCTTTTGGCTTCAATATTTTATGCTGATGAAAATTATGAAGAGGAAGAATTCTAACAATTCCAATTTTAAAGGGATGAATTTTAGCATAAACTGATAAAAGGGGAAAAAACTTAATAATATACCTTGTCTCCTTCATTTTCTCTCCTTCAATTGATCAAAAGTATTCATTGTCTACGTAAAAAAAAAAAAAATTTGAAAAAAAATAAAAAAACATATTAGTCCTTGTCGCTCTTTTTTTTTTCTTTTTCTTTTTGACAAGTAGTCTTTGTCTCTTTCTTTATCATTCTATTAAGCATTATTCATTTTCTATTACATCTATTACATTATGATGATTGTTTCAAGTCTTTCGATATTACATTGTCTTCTTTTCTTTTGTGTGATTTAGATATCCTCTACGTGCAATTGCATAGACTAATTCTCGAGTCAGATAGAACCATAATGAGTGACACAACTCTCCTATAAAATAAACATTATTCATTTTCTAACCCTTCCATTACGTTCTACTATCTTTCCGAGTCTTTCAACATTACATTGCCTATGTACATTGATTTGAAAGTAATTGTTATCGTATTATTATAGAAGCATTGATTGGTTTCATTTTTTTCCTAGTTGATTGTTTGATTTTTCATCCCACAATTTTTCCCATCCTAATCTTTACTTGATTTTTTAGAGTAAAGTTCAATTTTAATCTTTGACAAAAGGGAAAAACTCAATTAATCTAAAAAAACAATTTTTTTTGAAGGACTAAAAAAACAATTTTTAGTTTCTGAGAAAAATAAATTGTATCAACTTAGTCCCTATTTTTCTTGATACCCTTTAGAGATTATATCAAGCACATCCATTACATTGCGATGATTGTTTCGAGACTTTTTACATTGCATTAACATATTTTTTTTTTGAATTAGATATCTTTTGCGTACAATTCTCAAATTGCATACTATTGTAATAAGTGACAAATCTCTCCCCCGAAAGAGTAATCCTTCACCACAACCATTTTTATCGTATTATCATTATAGAAGCATTGATTGGTTTGATTTTTTCCCTAGTTGATCGTTTGATTTTTTATGCGACAATTTCTCCCACTTCTAATCTTTTTTTATGATTCATAATTTATTTTTAAGAGTGAAGTTTAATTTTAGTCTTTGAAAAAAGCGCAAAACTCAACTAATCTAAAAAATATATTAAGCAACTTTTAGTTTTTGAGAAAAATAAATTGTGTCAACTTAGTCCCTATTTTTTCTTCACTTTTTAGAAATTGCATCAACTTAGTCGCTCCCTTTATTTTCCATTCTAATAAACCTCGTTCATTTTCAAGCTCATCCATTACACTACAACTTAGTCCCTATTTTGACATTACATTAACATTTTTTTGAACCAGACATCCTCTGCGTCACCTGTAGAAACTAATTTCCAAATTGGATATGACCGACAAATCTCTCCCCCAAAAGAGTAATCCTTCACGGAAACCATATATAGGGAAGGATATGACTTGAACGGAAGCAAACAAAGCTCTCATCATCAAGATGGCATAAAAAATTGGAAAAAAGACAAAAGGACGAAAATTGGAAAGTGTAAAGAAAGTAAAGTAAATTGAAAATACAATTTAGTTTCGATGGTCTTTTTCTTGGTGACCAATAGTCAATTTCATTCAATATAATTGTTTGATATTTCTATTGGAATTTAAAGGCTAGAGGATGTCTATCCACATAAAATATACGTGTAGACTCATCCTAAATTTTTTGCAAGAAGGTAAGCATTAATTCAATTCTCTTTGTGGAAATTAAATGTACAACCTGGTTCACAGATATACATAAACTTGCAGTTTTATTAAAAAAATAAAAAACACAGTACATTCAGAGTATAAACTTTACAATCCAAAATCAAACTAGCTAAATAACCGTCGCAAGATTGTCACACTCAAAATCAAGATTATTTTAACAGAAAGTAAAAAACCAACACACAACTGGGAAAGTAACTATAACAATAAAAATATGACATTTGCACCATCTGATTCTGATTCAGGGTTGAACCATGGTTCCTCCTCACTCTTGTTCTCCTTGTCACTCTTCTCTTAGGCTGACCACCAAATATCACGACAAGCCATCTAGGCTTACCGATTAATAACATATAATATCCAATGCCTATTCCAATCACAAATCCACATCCATATCCAATTGCCACTGCTTTCCATCCAAATCCAAATTTCTCTTCACTCCAAGAGTTGTTGGATGAAGGTGGAGAGTGATGTTCAGGTCCACAATTCTTTGACAAGGGAAATCCACATAACCCCAAGTTTCCATCAAAGGAATCATTTGTAAATGTATTGAATTGTGGTCCTTGAGGTATTTTCCCCACTAGATGGTTATTGGAAAGATTCAGGACTTCAAGAGTGTTCAAATAGGTTAATTCTGCTGGGATCCTACCGGTTAACATATTTGACGAAAGATCCAAAGATTCCAAGTATGACAAGTTTCCTATGGAGTTGGGAATATGACCTGTAAGTCTGTTATGAGAAAGATTAAGCCCTTTGAGTGCATGAAGCTCTCCAATAGCATTTGGAATCTCTCCTTCGAATTTGTTTCTTGAAAAATCAATACTTACAAACTTCATTGGAATTTTCACCAGTGTTATTTCGATCCCTTTTGTCGCCACAGTCACAGAATCTGAGTATCTTGTGTCGACATGCAGGTATGGCAAGCTGCCATCCCCAACCACAGACACATAATTTGTGTCGACGTGCAGGTATTGCAAGCTGCTATCCCCAACCACTTGAGTAACATTCTTCATGGCTTCATAATTTTTTAAATAGGCTTTTGGTAGAAAACCACTAAAGTTGTTGCCCGAGATATCAAAAATGATTAAACTTGGAAATAGATGCTTGATCTTTAAATTGGCAATGGGACCATAAAACTTATTGTCTTGCAGAACCAATACTTTTAAATCTTGCAATGTTTGAAGCCAATCAGGAAAATTGTCTTCTATTTTGTTCCTGCCCAGGTTTAGAAACTCCAACTTTTTACAGTGAGACAAGGATTTTGGAAAATGGCCTTCTAACTGGTTGCTATAGAGGTTCATAGTGACAATTTTACTGTCCTTTGAAAAGTTATTTGGCAAAGTTCCATGGAATGTATTCCTTTGTAGATTCAGAACTTCAAGGGATGATAAATTAGCAAGACATTGTGGAATGATACCTGTCAAATTGTTGCATCCCAAGTTCAGAAATTGAAGTGAACTGATATTGCATACAGACCAAGGAAATTCACCATTCAGTAAATTATGACTAAGATCAAGGTCTGACAAATAACCATTGGATGTATTGACGTTAATCCATTGATCTATTGATGTGAACAAGTTTTGAGAGAGGTTCAAAACTTTCAATGAATTTTTTTCAAGTAACCAATTGGGCATGCTTCCATTAAGTTTGTTGTTGGAAAGATCAAGATAAGCCAAACTCGAGAAATTTCCTTGTAATTTGTGAAAGTTGATCAAATTGACAGAAGACAATTCCAATGATAGTAGGTTAGAAAACCTATAATTGACATTGGATTCGAAGTTTAGGGACAATTGACTATTCCATGAAAGGGATAAAAATTGCAGATTTGTAAGTTTGGAGAAGAGTTGAAAATTGACAACACCACTCAAGTTGTTTGATGATAGATATAGACGAGTTAGGTTTGGAAGGTTGAAAATGGATTTTGGAATATTGCCTTCTATCCTTATGTTGTTTAGATATATCCCCACTAAGGAATATGATGAGATTGCACTGATAGGTCCTGCTGTAAATCGATTATTTGATAGACTTAAAACTACCAAAGAAGGCAAAGATAACAACCAGGATGGAATTGTTCCATTTATCAAGTTGTTATCAAACCATAAAGCAATTAGCTTTTGAAACCCTGTAATTTTGTTGGGTAGGGGACCCTCTAATTTATTAAGAGAACAATCTAACCACTCAAGATGAGTCAAGTTAAATAATGAAGATGGAATTTGTCCTTCTAAATTGTTTAACTGTAGTCTGAGATCTTGTAGTTTGGTCATCCCACCAAACACATCCGGGATTTGACCGCTAAATGAATTGTAAGGAAGATCCAACTGGATGAGATGTTGAAGGTTGGAAAGTGAGGATGGGATTGAACCATTTAGGCTGTTATTTGAGAGAGTTAGAGAGGTAAGATGTGTGAAGTTAGAAAAAGACTTGGGAATTTCCCCTTTGAATGAACAATGTGAAAGATCTAATATTCTAAGAGAAGTACTACAACTCAATTCTGGTAGTTGGTCTTCAAGGTTGTGATTATATGACATATCTAACTCTTCGATGCTTGGTAAACAAAGTAGGCTTCTTTTCAGTTTTCCACTTAATCCTGTCTCTGCAAGATTAAGAGTAACCAAAGAGGTAGATTGGTTGAAGAGAACAGCTATGGAGTTTGGTCTTATTGAAGACATATCAGTTTGATCCAAGTATAGTTCCCTCATATCTGTTGCATTTTGCAGTAGCCTCTTCAAGGTGATCTTTTTCCAAACTAACTCATTCCCAGAGAGATAAAGTGATTGTAATTTGGAAAGGTGTGAGATTTGAGTTGAAATTTCACCTTTAAAGAAACTATAAGACAAGTCAAGATGTGTAAGACTTGAAAACCGACCAAACTTAGAATGAAAATGAGAGTAAGAGAAATCATTGTTAGAAAGGTTGAGTGTTTGGAGATGAGCAAGATGGAAAAGGGTACTATTAGGATGTAGTTTACCTCGAAAGCCTTCACAGCCAAGATTGAGGCTAGTCACGTGACCATAGATAGTGTCACATGTGACACCGTGCCATGAGCAGCAATCAGTTCCATTTTCCCATGTTGCTGTTTTCAGAAGAGATTCATCACAAGAATAACTCTCATCTATAATGAAGGAGGACTTGAAGTGAAGCAGAGCAGAACTCTCATCATGATGGCATAAAAAATTGAAAGTATAAGAGAAGGATAGAAAATGGAATAGAAAAAGATGCAAAAACAGAAGCAACCACGCCATGAAGAATGAATGATTTTGTGAAAAGTGTTATAAATGGTTTAATTGAAAGAAAACCAATAGAAAGAAAAAAAGTAAGTGTGTGTGGATCAAATGGCAAAGAACGCAATGTAAATATTTATAGCCAAGTTGAATATACAATATTTCATGGTCTTTGCTTGCTGACCAATGGTCGTTTTCATTCAATATACACTTTTTCATTTGCATTAGTCATATTCATACATTCTATACATCAATATCCACCCGTTCAAAATTTATTAATTTAAAACACTGAATCTGAATGGTACGATCTTAATTAAAGAGCCAATATAGTACTTGTTTGAAACTGTGAAAGTGGTGAATTCCAAATGCATGGAAGTCGGAACTTCAAATAACATACATCTATTTTAAAATAGTTCATGACAATATACAAGTTAATCAATTTAATCCCTTCCTCGATCTTAATTACTTTGTATGTTTCAATCAATATGTGTTAGCCTCATAAAATCACGTTGTGTTAACAAAGTCGTGAATTTTGGGCGCAATTTTCAGTCATTTGGTCTAAGATGTGGATTTGATCTCCTCATCTATTCAGAGTTTAGGAATTTCACCACACTTTCATCTAAATGTGTTTAACATGCACTAGTTTCTTAAGTTAAGGTTTAATAGTCAAATATTTTCCAAAAAACAGTAACAATATGAATATTGATATTTATTACCGGGTGTCTAATTTTGGAGATGAAGGTTATGTCAGTCAGAAAAAGAAAATGGGATTGACTATCTCTTTTTTTGTTTCATTTTATTCTCAAATCTATTTTGATGGGATAGATTAGATGAATTGGAATATTTTGAACGCAAAGAATTGATGATGATGTTGTTTTTGTCTGCAAAGTTTGATAATTGGCAGTGTAACTTTCAACATATTAATAGTTGTTTATGATTACATATATGAATAAGGTATGTTGGTCACATTCTTGAAGTTTTTGTGTTATGTATGTCTGGACAAAATAGGAATAAAATAATTGCAGAAGAGAAAAACTTTTTTTAGTTAAATCACATGAATGAACATTTTACAATGTTTTTGAGAGATTTGAACTCCTTACTTGAGATTACCACGTTTTGCAGCAATGATCTAAGTCATAATATTCGGCCTATGGAGCATGAAGAAGCTTCCAAGTGCATTGTGTGTCACTTAGCTTTAACCCTTTGCTAATCTAAACAGAAGATAGGTTTAGAGTGGAAAAAATTATTGTGAGATGGGAGAGTGGACAAAATTATTGTTAACTTATTAATTTTCATCTCAAAATTTCTCTCACATCATGTATTTACCATTTATATAAATATAATTTTCATTTTTTTTAATGCAAGTTGGATTCCAGGGTGGGCGTACCAAGGCCAGAGAAAGGCCCAAGGATGATATATTTACATATTGCTCACCAATGAGGTCCTTACATTGGCAGCGGATTTCGAATTTAGGTTCTTGTGGGATTTGAACTGAACCTTTATCAACTAGGGTCATTTCCTTTCATGCATGCTTGATGATAGCTACCAAATGAATTATGCCACTGTTACAGTTACAGAGGTCAACAAAGTAGAAATAGAAAGCAAGAGACAGGTCCATGACCATGAGGATTGATCTATGCCATCATGACCATGCAGTGCATATTAATTAGCTATTTATGTAATTAGTAATATGAAATTAAAGAATGTTCTAATTGGGGAAGAAAAAATTTAAGTTCATAAAACTTCACTTGCAAGAATGCAACTCACCAGCTTATGTGCCTTGTGAAAATTTTAATTTTGTTCTAATCTGGTACTTTTGTGAGAGAAAAATGTGCATGACAAAATTATGTTTTTCTAAGCTCCAAAAGCTTAAAATAAATAAATCTACATGATGTTATTCATGTTTGATTCAAATCTGTTAACTTCTCAAAAAAAATCATAGTTAATGAATAGTTCAATCCTTGAATGAGACAAGTCACATCTATCATTTTATTTTCATAAATGTTCAGTTACTTACATTGCCAATCCAATTTTATTCATGTTCTTGACATGTTCTTATAACAAATCACAATGGTTGAATTAAAAGGATATGTGAGAATAACATTCATGCCTTTCAATCTTTAATGGATTAAGAACTTGCCATGAAAAGTATGTGGCCAACCAAACCAAGTTTCTACCTCCATTATATAGGAAAGTTTTTGGTGTGATGCTGTTGACTCATAACATCTAAACTTTCTTATTCGATACTTAGTTTCAACACCTTGCTCTCAATAACTTCATTGATCATGGAAAATGTGAGGGAGGATGAGATTAAGGCCAACATGTCAATGTCACCTCCATCTGTTGGTTCCATGCAGATTGCAGGAAGCTTTGGTCACAGCATAGAATTCATGTCTCAGGCATACCTTCACAATAGGTATTCAGAGATTGGCATTCAAGTTGAGGAATCCAGTTTCAATCAAGATCCCCCTCTCCCTGTATATCTCAAGGTAGGGAACAAATAGAGCGAAATATTAATTTTATCAGAAATCAAAGTTCTTTTTTCTTGGTTAATAAGTCGACTCAAACCCTTACATTAGGCCTCCATGTTTTTACCAAAAAGTTTGTTGGTAGAGAGAGATAGAGACTTTAGGCCACTCAAGTTATGTTTTTATTTAAGCTTTAAAGATATGTGTTAAATTAGATAAATCTGAGGATTTGTGAATTTGAGGAAAAGTACTAACCAGATTCTGATATATGCTTAACATGATATTATTATCTACTATATTCTCGAATGTGTAAGTACTTAAATGACATGCCTGCACTTATATTTGTTTTTATTTTTCAAAACTCCTTTTGGCATTCAAAATGATTTGATGCCTGGACCGGAGTATCTTGCGGATTCACCCCTTGATATTGGAATCTGAATTCAAGATTCCATGAGAACATTATCACCAACATTGTTTTGTTTTCATAATGATGTGCAGATAATTGCTTCACTTGATCACATTCTCAATAATAGACAATTTCTCATTTAATGTGCAGTTTGAAGATGTAGAGTTCAAAGTGAGAAATAGCCAAACAGCTTCCAAAAACCCTGTAAAGACAATTATGTCAAAGGTAGCAACACAACACCATGTAGAAGAAAAAAATAAATACAAGACAATTTTAAAGGGCATCACAGGAAGCATTGGCCCGGGCGAAATTCTTGCTTTGATGGGTCCTTCTGGTAGTGGAAAGACAACATTGTTAAGAGTTGTAGGAGGAAGATTACTTGATAATGTAAAGGGAAAGATATCTTACAATGATGTTCCATATAGTCCTGCTCTGAAAAGAAGGTTAAACATCTTGTTAGAACATCAGCATCTATGATTCAATGCATGAATATGTAACAATGTACTTTAATGTCTCTCTCTTTTATGCTACCTTATAGGATTGGATTTGTAACGCAAGAGGATGTGCTTTTCCCACAACTTACAGTTGAAGAAACATTGATCTTCTCTGCATTCTTAAGGCTACCAACCAACATGAGCAAGCAAGAAAAATATGCAAGAGTTGAGAATACTATCAAGGATCTAGGCCTAGAAAGGTGTGTGTTTAGCATGGATAAAAAATTTGACCTAAAATATGATTATTGAATACTCATAAAGAAATTGAACTGTTTTCCTAAATAACCATTTGTGCAACCACAGATGTCGCCACACGAAAATAGGTGGAGGATATCTCAAAGGCATATCAGGAGGAGAAAGGAAGAGAACCAGCATAGGCTATGAAATTCTTGTTGAACCTTCACTGCTACTGCTTGATGAGCCAACTTCAGGTCTTGATTCCACCTCAGCAAACAAACTTCTTCTCACTCTTCAAGGACTAGCAAAGGTATCAGAAACTAAATTTAACTCTCATTTTGATAACATGTTTTGAACATATGCTGAAAAATACTTTTGAATTGTCCTTAGGCTGGAAGAACTATAATCACAACAATTCACCAGCCATCCAGCAGAATCTTTAACATGTTTGACAAACTTCTTCTGATATCAGAAGGCTCTCCTGTTTATTATGGGAAGGCTAGAGACACAGCAGAGTACTTTTCATCCTTGAGGTTCGTCCCGGAAATACCGATGAATCCAGCAGAATTCTTGCTTGACTTGGCAACTGGACAAGTGAATGATATAAGTATTCCACAAGATATTTTCAAAGAGCAAGAATCCACTGACCCTTCAGTTACGATTATTAAGGTAGGACTAGTCGTAATTTATTTATAGGCATTACTATAATATGCATGGTCTATTTCATTCTCAACTTAATAATTGTTTATTTATCATGTTAGTATCTACAACTCAAGTATAAAGACATATTGGAGCCAAAAGAAAAAGAAGAGAATCATAGAGGAGCAAACACACCAAAACATCTTCAACTAGCCATTCAGGTTAAAAAGGAATGGACAGTGAGTTGGTTAGACCAATTCACCATTCTTTATAAGAGAACATATAGAGCAAGATTCAAAGAATATTTTGATATATTGAGATTGGTTCAAGCACTTGGAATTGCACTTCTATTAGGGCTACTTTGGTGGAAATCTTCAACCAATACAGAGGCTCAACTCCGAGATCAGGTACTGCTAGGTAGTTTCAGGGACTCATCCGAACATTTCAAGTAGTTTCATTTTTAAAAACAAATATGCATCATAATTGTTCTAAACAATTTTGAATTTTTCAGTAACCATTGACTAATTTCTGGTGCAGGTTGGTTTAATGTTCTACATTTGCATATTTTGGACATCTTCATGTATTTTTGGAGCAGTCTATGTATTTCCATTTGAAAAGGTATACTTAAGAAAAGAAAGGAAAGCAGACATGTATAGACTTAGTGTATACTATGCAAGCAGCACTCTATGTGACATGGTGGCACATGTTTTGTATCCTACTGTTTTCATGCTTATTGTGTACTTCATGGCTGGCTTTAAGAGCACCGCGGCTTGCTTCTTCCTTACCTTATTCGCTGTTTTGCTAATAGCAATAACAAGTCAAGTAAGTTGTGTCAAGACTCAGAACAGGTTAATAATTGTTTGTTTAAAACTCTAATGATTAATGAATATGCATGCTGTTGTTGTTAATAGGGGGCAGGAGAACTATTTGGAGCTGCGGTTATGAGCATTCAAAGAGCAGGAATGGTTGCTTCTTTGATACTTATGTTATTCCTTCTTACAGGGGGCTACTATGTCCAGGTATGCACAAAGAATAATTATACACAACTTCATCACCTTTCTATTTCATTTTGATAAAGTAATGACTCGTTTGTTTTAGGAGTGTTGCATGATCATTTCATAGGAATAATATAAGATCTTTATGTCATACTTAAAAAACTTGATTTGATTTGTCTTGCAGCACATACCAAAGTTCATGCAGTGGTTGAAGTACATGTCATTCATGTACTATGGATTCAGGCTTCTTCTAAAAGTGCAATATTCAGGAGACCAACTATATGAATGTGAAAGTGATGGAGGGTGCAGAACACTTCAAAGTTCACCTTCATTTGATACTGTAAACTTGAAAGGAGGCTTAAGTGAAGTTTGGATTCTGATAGCCATGGCTCTTTGCTTTCGGTTCTTGGCTTACTTTTGTCTACGCAGAAAGATTGATGTATGATAACTTGTTTAAGATCTCTACTTCTGATGTAATAACTTGACATTTAACATTAGGAGTTATGTTGAAGAAAACTTAACATGCGAGGAAAATAAATACTGAATCCAAGTTTTTCTAATACCAAATGTTATTACTTATTAAAGAAATGCTTATCATAACTTGAACTGTGGGTTTTTTGGATTGATGTTTCTATTGTATTTGGTTTTTCATTTTAGAAAAAATGTTTGGTGTACACCACACATGAGTTTATTATGTTATACATCTTGAAATAAAGAGAAAACGTGAGTGATGCGATAGATGTAATAAATTGATGATGTAAAGATCAAATATCGACCTTTGAAATTTTCATTTTTTAATAAGAATTTAATCACTAGTTCACTACTATGTATTGCAATAATCACCACATACCTTTAACAAATAAAGAGGAAATAGGTTTTGTTTGGCAAAAGTAGCTTCTGACGGTTAAGTTAGTTGATCATGGATGAATGAACTTATCGTAAATACAGGGCCGTATCTGAGGTAGGGGTAAGACGGCGGCCGTCCTAGACCCAAAAAAATAAGAATAAAATTTGGGCCTCAAAATAAATAAAAAGTTACGGGTCTATTAAGCTTAAAACAAAAAACAATACTTAAATTCTAAATATAGTTTCCGGGTGTGGATGCAAATGATCTTTTTTTGTTAATTGAAAGTGTTGCAATTATTAGTGACTTTGCATCTATAAATGTTTATGGATATTGTTGCATTTATAGATGTTCGTAGAAATTGTTTTGTATGGACATTTGGATATTAAATAAAAATGTTTTTTTAATAAATATTGATGTTTTTATTAGATTATTTCTTAACGTAATAAAAACTATCATCTTCAAACAATATATAAATATAAATTGGTCATCTTCCTGTCCATAAGACTTCGCCACTTTACATTCCATTTAAATATGTGTCAGTAAGAGGAGAAGGGAAACGAAACCAATTTGTGTGTTTGTTACTATGGCTTTCTCGTCGAATCTTGGTATGCGAAAATAATAAACTTTTAAGATCCTTGTGTTGAATGATTAAATGTTTCTATTGAATATTTTAATCAATTAAGTTTTAGTTTTACAAGATATGCCTACATTAACGTGTTAGGAAATGAGCGAGAGTCAGAAAGGAGAAGGGTTGAGAGTCAAATAGTAATAAGCGAGAGTCATAAACTCGAAATCTCACTTATAAGATTATGTTGTGAAGGAGAAGGATCGAGAACACGAGCTTGTTTTAATAATGTTGATGTCAATAAGTTTGTCATGTTGGGTAGAATTTCAATTTTTTTCTAGCTACACCCTAAAAACATCAGTTACGCTCAAATCTATTTAAAATTTAATTATAATACCAAAATTGTCTTTTTCATATTATTTTTTTTATAGACTTCTTTTTTATCTCACTCTAAATCTTCACCTCTCACTCATAAACAGCCATGCTTGTGCGATAAGCTTGAAGATCGACTAACAATGTCGTTGATATACTGCACACGTTAGTGAGATATTTTTTTAATTTCCTCCCAAGAAAAGAAGTAGTAGAGAGAAGAAATTCAAAACTACAAAACACATTTGTCCGGCAAATATCTTTCAGCGAGAAATTACTCCAAAATTGGACACACCCCAAAACCCTAGAACGTGCCGTAAAGTATATGATATATGTTGACATCAATTTTACTATAAAAAAGTTTGTCATGTTGGCTAGAATTTCACACCATGCATATTGAATCTTCAAGGATGATTCTAAGTGCATTCCATCGAAACATGTAACATGTTAATGATATCCAAGTCCGAACTGCATCTATGTCACGGACGTTTATTTATAAGTACAAAATTATTCACGAAAAAAAAAGTTACAAAATAATATTTGTGTGCTCATGCAAATCCAACCTAACAAAGTCAAAGAAAGCTATATAGTTTACAGATAAAAATAATGTATGTCATGTACCTGAAGAATCATGACAAAAATGTGTTATCGAAAGACGGTTGAACGGTTTTTAACAAAACTTGAGTAGTTAGATTTCTAGATATCACTCATCCAACATGAACAATTTTTTTTGTCCGGAAGAACATGAACAACTTATTTTACAGTTAATAATATCAACTGTTGATAAATAGTGTTTGAAATTATATGTACGTAGATAATAAATCATAAATGTGTTGAAATATTCTAACCTTTTAATTTTCTCATGATATTAATTATCCATTTTACAATAATTAAACTTAGAAATTTTAGAGTGACAAATATGGTATATTCTAGAAATTTTAGTAGTCCATGCTACGACAGCAAATATGAAACTTGGAGGGCATTGGTTTGCTCTTGTATATTTTTCTAACATTAAATTTTTCTTCAACTTTGAAGCTTTTTTATTTTCTCTTAACAAATATAAGATAATAATTTTCCCCTTTTTTTGGTCAAATTAAGAACAAATTAGAATTATAAAGGCTTCAAGTTGTTCCCAATTCTTATCTATTTTCTCGAAAGTGATTGATTTCCTTTTTGCAAGATGTCTACTCTAACACGTTGCATGTCCTACCGACCTAATAGGGTCAAATTTGATTCATATACGTCAGAAGCAAAGCTTAAACGATATGTTTTATTAGTTAATTATATAGGTTTTCTTTGAATTATGGTCACTTCAACAACATTTTGGCAATTCTTAATGGTTAACACGTGGCCAAATTTTAGACATTCAAGTTACTTGCTCCGTAATCAACTTCCTTTACATTCCATAATACTATATGAATATTCTTAATCTTATTTACATCGATGTTATAGCATATTAATTGTTTGGTACGTGTTAAAATTGATTAAACCATTTTTCAAAATTAAAAGTTAATATTGGTCTTATATAGATCTTAAGAACATGCTAAAAAAATGTTTGAAATGGTCTCTCATATGTTAAAATTTGACATGACCAGGTCATGAAATTTTTGTGCAAATGTGAATTTATACGCTTTTTGGACCATTCTTGAATTAATTTGGCATGAGTTTGACCATTAACCGTGACATTTCTTGCCCTCTAATTTAGACTACACGACATTCGATTTGGAATCTTAATGGGAGTTGTTGCCTCCACAAAGGGAAAAATATGTACTTGAAAATATCCTTAATAATGTTTGATTTTCCCCGAATAAAACAAAATTTGTTGATTCCTTAAAAATAATTTTTAAGAAAAAAAATATGAGATCAAATATATTGATACAATTTTAACGGTTTATCTTTTTAATTTTTATCGTTAGATTTTAAAGTTAATCAATCAATCAGCACATTCATTCCCTTCCCACATAGTATATGGGTAAATGAGACTTTTCGAAAAAGAGAAGAAAGCTTCCTAATAAGAGAAAACAAAGTTGCATGAAATGAAAGTCGTATTGCTTAGTAGTATCTGTAATTAGATTCAAAGTTGTCTTAGAGTCCGGTTCAAAGATGATAGTCTTATAAACAAGGTCTCAAGCCAATTGAAGACATCTCCAAATAGTTGAAAGTTCAGAACATAAATTTGAAGCGCTCCCACAAGATTCAGAAAAACTTTGATTTCAAATTGACATAAGGTTTCTTAAAAGACCTACATTACTAGAATTATCAAAAGAGGAGTCATCCACGAATAACGCTTTCAGGACGGGAATGTCAACGAACATGACAGATCATGTGTTGCTTACGGATAAGGCCAAGAGCTTGTATCATTGGGGAATAATACGAGAATATACTATTCACAGAAGCTCAAGTGTCTTTCTTCACACACTGAAAAATCTCGTCATTTCTATTCCGCCAAATCTCGAAACATGTTACTATTAACATAGTACCTGCATTAACATAGTGTTTGCTTAGTGATACAAAATATATCATATTTAAAAATAAATAAAAACAGTCTTCTATTTATTTAATTTTTAAAGGAGTCTATTATTTATTTTTATTTTTTTAAGGGAGGAGTCTGTTATTTATTATAAACTACTTTTTTGAGGTTCATAAAATTGTATATTTTATAAAAGTTTAAAATATTTTTCTTTTATTAATATTTTATAGACTATTTTTTTACCCCTGCTACAAAAAAATTCCAGGTCAACCAAAATCCAAATGCAAAATGAGGTTTGAAAGCTTTGTTTTAATTCATCAACATTTAATATATTATTTTTGCATTTTTTGAATTGTCCATTTCCTGTAGTTGCTTTGTAAACTGAACAATTTTGCTTTTATATCTGCAAGCCCTGCTTTATCCTACATTAATTATCTGATATTGACTTATAACTCAACTTGTTGATTCCCACAAGTTAACTTTGCTAGAAGGTTACTTAGTTATTGGTTGATAAAAACACAGTTTGTTAGTCCAAGTTATGATTATTTGAAAAATAGAAACCGATATTATGCTTGCCAAACTTATTTTATAAGTCATGTTAACTCTATAAAAAATATTAATCAGTGCCCAAAAACAATTAATCAGAACAAAACAAGTCGTTAATTTAGTTTCATCTGATTTTATTAATTATGATAAAATAAAATAAAGGTGGGGATGTATAAACTTAGGTGACGCCACCTATAAGATGATATAGTTACGGAACTTACAAGCACACAAGGAGTGTATTTTGAAGTAACCTTATTCTTAATTAAACACAACTTTACTCTAACAACTTTTCTTTAATTAGACAAGAAAATCTTAACAGATTATAAAATTAAGCTACGTAAACTCCATTTTTTGGTGTGGTATGGTGTGGCTAATATGTATAGAAGATATGGCAATCATTTCATAGAAGCATGGAGAGTAACACCATCCCAATATTACATGAACTACTTGCTAGTTGGATTAGGTGGTCAACCTTTTACCATATAATCCAAAAAAATATATTTGTACACGTCATAATTCAAATAGTTATATTATATGGTTTATAAATTATATGGTTTATGTTAGAACATCAATCCAATTCAAAAATAAAAGATAAAAAAATGTAAATAGTAAAAGCACATATTAAATCATAAAGTTTGACGTCCCGGTGAGCTTAGCTCAGTTGGTAGGGACATTGCATAATTTATGCAGGGACCGAGGTTCGAATCCCGGACACCCCACTTTTTCATATTTAACTGTGTGAGCTCCAGCCACTAGGTTACTAGACCAACAAAAAAAAATCATAAAGTTTGACCAATTATGTCTATGCTTGCCAAACTTTGTATTTGAATACTATGATCCATTATAAGTTATTATCTCGTGAACCACGTTAGAGGAAATTGAAGCTTCATCATACTCGAATGACCTGTCCACTTATCAGTAGAGTATGAAACATATCCAAAAATTATTTATCATATTGTATAAAATTTTATTTTTGTTGGACATGATATAAATAGACTCCTATAAAATACTGATTACTTTAAGTCTAATCCACTTGAATTCAAAGATAGATCAACTTTACTTTATTTTCATATCACCCTAAAACAAAACAAAAAAATCTTTCAAACTTTTCTAATTTTATAGTATTAGATACATAAACAAAAAGTCACCAAATTGAAATCCAACTTCTTCCTAAGTTGAGCTTCATATAAAAAATAAGATCAAAAAGAAGTTGGCCAACGGTTAACTTCCCTCCAAACCAAACCTTGTGATTCACTTTGAATCAAAGCAAAGTTTCTTAAGCTGATTCTTTGTCACCTTCTGAGTCACAAACTTCACCTTCCTTGACACATCCTTCACACCCTTCTTCCCTTTCTCCTCTTCCTATAAACACTTCATCTTTTGTTCATGAATTGGAGAGTTTTTTTTTTAGCTTGATATAATTTCAAAAGAGAAAAAAAAAATTCAATGAATTCGAGGTGCTTGTTGAACTCTAACAGCATAGTTCAATCTTCTTCAAATTCTGAAACAAGAGAAGAAAGAGTGACTAGTTCTAGAAATAGGCCTCAACATGCCTCGTCGCCTTCGTTTTCGGTTAGGATGGCTATGAGAATATCTAGATCAAGATGGTTTACCTTGTTAAGAAGAGTTTTCCATTATCAAAATGGATCAAGGTCTAACCTTGGCTCTAATCCTTTTAATTCTAGCACATGGTTGATGATGGAGTTTATTGCTTTGATTGTCCAAATAATCATTTCAACTTTCACTTTGGTTATTTCAAAGAGGGAGAAACCTGTTTGGCCTATGAGGATTTGGATATCTGGTTATGATATTGGATGTCTTCTTAATTTGCTTACCGTGTACGGTCGATACCAACAAATTTATCTGATTCAAGGAGATGCTCTAAGCCTTTCTGATATTGAACAGCAGAGAAATAGTGGAGAAACAAGGTATCCTATTCCCTTTCAATCTTCAAGAATTTCCTTTAGTCTATTTTGTTATTAGTGATGCATAATAGTACTATAGTAACCAGGGCCGTTCCTATGAAATAGGAGGCTCGACTCTCTTTTTAAAATAGGCCCCCCAAAATAAAAACATAATTTTTTTGTGTAGCTTAACTTCATTAAAAAATTAGAATTAGAAGAACTTCTAAACATGAAACGAAATAAAAAAAGAATTAAGTGAAAGAGAGGTGAAATTTATCTAACGGTGTCGTTTGGATTTATCATTCCTCCGTTGTGGGAAAGGGGAAACAAATGGATTATGCGAGAAAAAAAAATGATTGTTGTGATTCTTTTTATTGAAATAGTCTTCCAAATTGACTGATTGAGTGATTATATAAATTGGGGGTGGTTTGCTAGCATCAGATTTATGACCAAAGGAGAATTAGAGTTTAGAAAAAACTCAAACGTGTACTGAAGAAAGAAAAAGAAGTAACATATATATTTTTTATTTATTTAAGTGGGGTGTGGTATTAGACTTAATTTATTTTTTTTAGGTCCATAAGTTTTGGAGGCCCGGCTTGGTTCAGCTGCTTGCGCACCCCAAGGCCGGGCATGATAGTAATTACAAATAAGTAATCACCTATATAAGGTATTAACTAATCTTCTGAGTATGGTTATAAATTATAGATTGAGACCATTCATATTTTTGGTTTATGACCTTCAAAAAGAAGAAAATTTGTGCACCTTGAATTGACTATGATATTTAGACAAGACCAATTGAATTGCTAAAGATAGAAAAATACCAAGTATCAAGTAATTATAAAGGTATTGTAATTTATCTCATAAATAGAGCTTGGAAGAATCAAATACTCTAGCATACGTTTTCTATTCTTATCAGTTCAAGGAATTTACTTTTGTGACAGAGAAGAATCCTGTGCTTGTTGCAATCTTTCCAATCTAATTTAGAATAAATCATGTGAAAAATGAAAAGCCTAAGATGGAAGTATTACCAACTTTTTCTTTTGAAAAGTTAGTGTCCAACAAAAGCAAAATTAATACCTGGCACCAAATTGGGATTAAAAAATAAATTGTGAAACCTGTTTGTGTTACAAGTTAAATTAGAGAACAAGTTATATTTTTAGTTGTGCAATTATGTTAGAACAGCTAACACACGATATTTGATCATGCACTGGCCAATTGTGCCAGCATCTTTGACCGTAAAGCGGTTATAGTACTTTTCTATTATCACTGAAAACTTAGAGTTTACATCGTACAACTTGTGTTTGAATACTACAATTCAATTTACACGTGTGACATGTCCGTGTATATAATTACACGACGAGTCAGACCCAACAAATTGTTTTTAGGGTGAAATTTGAAAATTAATGTTAATTTGCACTATACTATGTCAGTGTATACAGGATGTCACACTTGATGAACAAATGCAGGACATCACTGGAGTTTTTCTTTGCCATATGGTTTGTGATGGGAAATGTTTGGGTTTTCGACTCGCGTTTTGGTTCATTTCAACAAGCTCCAAAACTTCATGTCCTTTGCATCGCCTTGCTTACTTGGAATGCAATCTGCTACTCTTTCCCTTTCCTACTTTTTCTACTGCTATGTTGCTGTGTGCCACTGATTAGTACCCTCCTTGGTTACAACATGAACATAGCCTCTTCTAATAAAGGAGCATCTGATGAACAAATTTCACAACTTCCAAGTTGGAGACATAAAGAACCTCATGCTACCAAGTTAGAGCTTGGCAATGACTCTGAAAGCATTGAAAAATTTATCAATGAAGATCCTGTAAGTAACTAACTCACAATGTAAACAAGTTTTACACAATATTAGATCATATTTCATCTTATCATATCATAATATTTTTTAGGCTTATTTACACTTTTAACTCCTACAAATAAGGCGAGTTTTAAGTTTGGTCCCTGTATTTATTAATTATTTCAATTCGCCACTGCAAAATTTAATCACATCAAAATCAGTCCCTCAACCCGGTTAATCTCTGTCATGTCACTGATTAGCTGATGTGACAGTCTGACTCAACAAAACTTGGCGTGAACGGACAAAAATACCCCTGAGAGTCTCAGCCAAACACAAAATGACACATCTATTTTTTATATGTGACTATATATGTAAATTTTCACATTGTCAGTGTATAGTTATTAATCTGATAAAAATAACTATAGAATGAGGAATGCTACTAAAAAATTCAAATGAGACACAAAAATAGAAACATTAATTTTTTTTCCTACAATTTGGGATATGCTACAATTTCTATTAATTTGAAGATTTGTCTTATTCAATTATATTGATTATTGAAGTAAATAAGTTTGTCATGTTGTGGTGTGGTTGACAGGAATGTTGCATTTGCTTAGCAAAGTACAAAGATAAAGAAGAAGTTAGACAATTACCATGTTCTCATGTGTTCCACCTAGAATGTGTGGACCAATGGCTAAAAATTATATCATGCTGCCCACTTTGCAAACAAGGATTAGAGAAGTAGAAGAAGTAGCTGAGACAACAATCATACTCACATGACTAAATTGATTTGGTCATATACTCATATGTATACTCTTGGTATTGCCTAAAGTTTTTTTTTTTTCATTTTAAATTTTGGTTTAGTATACTTAACATGGTTACTTGAGTGAGTTTGTATATGTACAGAATAGCTCACCAGTAACCAAAAATACATTACATAATTGATTCTAAGTAGTGCTTAACTTTTCAAATAATGCCTATAGCATTATTTTTTTTTTCACTGTATTTGAATATTGTGAGATAAGATTTCTGTATTGGAAAAATGAAGTAAATATTATTATTTGTTCCCTCAATAATAGAGTGGTTTCCTACAAAATAATCTCATTTATATTTATTGAAAACAAATTGGCTTGTATAGTTGTATGCCTAGATAGCCTGCCCTATTAGTCACTCACTTTCCAACTCCTGGACTTTTGGTGCAATGACCTATCCATCCATTATAAATTATTAAGGTAACTTATTTAAAAATAAGCTACTCTAAAGAAGAAAAACTAAATATCAGACATGGTCCCCCCCAATCAGTTCACTAACAACTTTTATTTCTGTTCATCATCTACTTCATACTGAATTGTAGGTTAGTTGGAAAATATTTACTTTTTTTGTATTTTTCCAATTGATATGTTTATATATAAGTACAAATATTACCTAACTTGTTTTATTTCTTATTTTTAAACTTCTCCAAACAAGAAAACTTACAACATCCCTCCGAAAAAAAATTGCAACAATTTAACTGAAAATGTAATGATAATAAACAAACAAGAAGGCTTGCATAATGAAATTTGTTCAATAGACCCTTCATACAAGTTGTAATTTTTGATGGACTACTTTTATACGTAAAATTTGATCCTATCATAACTCTTGATCAACACTTTTAAACACAATGAGTAATAATTTTGAAAGACATATTCGGTGACCATCTTACATTAGCCGTTGAAAAATTGTTTTTCTGACATCAAAAATGTCTTAATAACACATGAAAAATTCTAAAATGCCTCCAACGGTAGTTAACTACCGTTCAGGAACCGGCAGCATTTAACTACCGTTAGACTGAGCGGTAGTTAACTACCGCTGGAAAATTGTTTCTTCTGTTTGAGACTTGGATTCTATCAAAGTTGAAGCAAAAACTATAGTATTTTATAACATCAAAGTTACATTTTGTCAAAAGAAAACATCATCATAATTATAAGTAGAAGCATAATTACAAGCAAAAGCCCTACAGATCACAAGTCATAGACTCGTAACATAATTGGTAGCAGCTGCAAAGTTAAAGGGCTTCTTCAAACCTCAGCCATGCAAGCAGTCATGAGTGTGAATCTGGTGGTTTTTGATTCCTGGATTGTATGTAATTGGTGATCCAATACTTCTGTGATGAGGCTTTCATCCCAAAATAAGTGGTTTTAGGTTGTGATGAAGGTGAACGATCTTCCATAATATTGAGGGAGCAAAAACATTGCTGCAGTAGGTGCCATTGAGAATAAGTTAAAGTAAAATGAGTTCATCAAACAACATTCATATTATATGTAGAGAGAGAGAGACAGACACTAGAAGTAGTGGTTGGGATAAGCATAAATAGTCTGTTGGCTCTTCTTTAGAATGAAGTAGTGGTTCAACATTCATACTATAGTCTGTTTGAGACTTGAAGCAAATGTCAGGATACTAATTTGATAGAATCCAAGTCTCAAACAGAAGTAGAGGAGGTTGTTGGGAGGGATTAGAGAGAATAGAGAGAACATTAATAATTAATTAATTAATGGGTTAAATAAATAAATAGTTCTCTTAAATATACCAACATTTAATTTTATTCTCCATAAAATATTTTTTAAGCTTTTGGTCCTTCTAAAATTTTTCATTTATGAAATTAGTCACTGTTATACATTGAGTATTATACTAGAACAAGGACTAATTTCATAAATGAAAAATTTTAGAGGTACCAAAAGCCTAAAGAATATTTTATGAGGACTAAAATCAAATATTGGTATATTTAGAGGGACTATTTACTTATTTAACTCTTAATTAATTAAAACTGAAACAAGGGTGTGTGAATGTAAACAGAAAAGCAATTTTCCAGCGATAGTTAACTATCGCTGAGTCCAACGGTAGTTAACTGTTGCCGGTTTCTGAACGATAGTTAACTACCGTTGAAGATATTTTAAAAATTTTCATGTGTTATTAAGACATTCTTGACGTAGAAAAGCAATTGTCTAGCCGCTGAGGTTCTACTAACAAATTTGTAGAAAAATATGATATGCCCATGCCCATGTAGACTTCTACATGTATTTGCCCCTTATTATATGGTAAATAAATCATAATTATAAAACATTTTAATTTCTTTACACCTTTTAAATACTCCCCTGTCTCGTAATAACTAAGTTTCTTTTTTATTTCACACGTATTAAGAAAAAGTATATAAACGAAATAGAAAAAAATGAGTTTTAAGTGTCTTGTTAAATATTGGTGCATTTTTCATTATCATAAACACAAAGTAAAATATATAGAATTGAGAGTGGTGAAAGTGGTACTCCCTCCGTCTTATAATAAGTGAGTCTTTTGTAAAAAAATATTGTACCAAAATAACCTAATAATTTCACTTTTCAATGCAATATTAATTATTATTTTTTTCAATTATAACTCTAATTAATACTATTTTTATCACTCACAATTCAATATATTTCATCTTGCATTTATGATAATGGTGAATGCACCAATACTTAACAAAAACACTTAAACCATTTTTCTCTCTCATTCATTTATACATTTTTCTTAATATGTGTGAAATGAGCAAATTGAAGGTGAGAAAAACACAAGAAGGGGGGGTTGAATTGTGTTCTCAAAAACTTTTTCGTTCCTTACGTTGAAGAACTGTTCTCAGGTTCAGAGTCTGAAGTAATTCAGAGTCTGAGTGAGTTCAGAGTCGTGTGCAGCGGATAGAAGTAAAGAACAGAGAAAGAAATAACACAAGCAATTATACAGGTTCCTTCCACAAACCGGAAGTAGTCCTGTCCTTCTTGCACTTCCAAGGAGAGTTCCACTAAAATGTAATCTCAAATTACAAGTTGCTCAATCACACAAGAGAGAGACTTATCTTTGCTCAAGGACAACTCCAAGAGACTTCTATGCTCAATCACACAAG
>Ga0228711_1002891_pt1 | contig 26637 bp, 19 predicted proteins | sample MedpolnodulmetaG_2_FD_177996 | JGI IMG/M metagenome (GOLD analysis project Ga0228711, IMG submission 177996) | Root nodule microbial communities from Medicago polymorpha collected in Santa Monica, California, United States - brown nodules | ecosystem: Host-associated > Plants > Roots > Nodule... | reverse complement strand
CTGCCTAAAGGTATGACAAATAAACTAGCTTAACTAAATGATATTAGAAAAACTAACAGCAATACCTTAACATTGAAACCTAGACGATCCAAATCTATTATGTCAGCAAAGTCCACCTGCAGATGATCAATTCAGTCAATTTAACAGTTGAAAATAAAGAGTCGCCTTTCTTCTTCATACTGTATACTGTATACTGTACAACGGGAAAGGTGACATACCGGAACTGAGGTCCAGTGCTGCACAATCGCTTTAGTATCTTCACCGTGATCTTTGTTCATGTGCGACTGTCAAATAGAAATACTTATATTAAAAGAGAAAATTTGGGTGGTTTAAGAAATACATTGTAGACATGCAACATATGAAGATGAGTTAGAGATTAATACCGCTACTGGCTTGGAAAACTGAGCAATAGGGTCAACTTTTGCTGATTTGTACTCATCTCCGGTAAACTCTGAAGTCGAAGATAAAAAAGTAAGCATAATAAACTTGCTTCAAATATATAAAACAGAAAATACACATGAAATTCACTTATGTGGTGCATAGATGGTGCTTGCTCATTCCCGAAGCAATGGAAAGATATTTTGATGTGCACCAATAAAAAGTATTATAATCGAAAAAATTCCCTTTAAAATGCAAGGATTCCTTATATACTCATTTTTATGCATGCTATTCTAAAACCAGATAACAAGTACATTTTTCAATCAAAGCAATTGACTTAAAAGACAGTTTTTATAATGCAATATGATGCAGAACACACCACGCCAGCATCAAGAAATCAACAGCTTTAAGGCAAAAATTGATCTCATTGTTTTAGTTAAGTTTTGGTTTTGGCATTGATACACTAACTCATTTTCAGAAAGGTTCATGTTAGGAAAGCTTTGTCCTGTTTTACAGCATCCAGACAACCGCAAAACAAACCCGAGCCTTCAAGGTATCAACTATAATGAATAGTCCTTCAACCATCTGTTTCTAATCCTATATTTACATGATAATATTTTATTTTATTCCACTCATAAAAAGGGAAATGTTTAATACTATGAAAAGCTAACTGTCTCTTCCCCTCCAAACATATCCCAGCAAATTAAACCAGCAAGAGTAACGAGGTTAACAAACCTCCTGATCCTAACAAAGCCGTGGCAACACCTGACACAAATCGTACAACTTTTGGTTCAATGCGTACAAATCGGAAGTCTCCAAAGTCAACCTTCATTATGAGTAGTTCATTTATAGTTATTAATTTTAGAACAAGCAGAAGTCACAAAGTAAGTTTCAAAGAAGAATGATGAGCAAAAGTTACCCAAAACGCATTGGGATGTCTCGCCAAATATGCAGCTCGTATGGCCTCTTTATCCTTTTCAGGTACCTGAATATAATTTCAGGACTATATTTAAACTTCTGCCCCTTCGTATAATGATTCTATTATTTAATGACTATGTAATCCAATCATTTAATAAATAATAGTAAAAGGAAATGAAAACACAAAAAGAAATAATGTATAACTACTGGAAAATGAACAGATGACTGTAACTTACAAAGATAGCGTCACCATGTAAAGTGATCACCAAATCAGTCCTATCTTCAGGATCTCTAGCCAAAAGCACTGAACATTTAGGATTAGCCGCTAAGTCCTGTAAAGTATAGAAAACAACACTCTTTAGCAATAGAAGCAATCTTTTAATTTGTTTGTGGTCTAAAAGATGTTTTCATGAATTATAACTGTTAAGATGGCCGGGTGCAGGTTGAAGACATGAAAAATAAGATTTGAAATTTAATTCAAGACCTTTGACAAGCCAAAGTCGATATTGTGTGATGGATGGCCATGTATACAAATTCACAAATTCGACGTCCTATTTCTCATGAAATCAAATCTAATCTTTGAAATTTTTATATTTATCATTTTTTAACAATAAACTTCGGGGGAAGAAAAATAAAATAAAATATAGAAAGAAAACCTTTGAATGAACAGCCAAGTCGCTCACTGCTAATATAGGACATCCATTTGCATCACATGCAAAGTCAACCATAGATCCTGATGGATAACCGTCATACTTCTGCGTGACAAAAATCAAAAGACTAGATGAGAAGAAGGCAATCAAGTATATGATCAGAAAGGCAGCCAGAGAAGATTTCAATTTAATGGCTCTGTCAAGCATGAACATTACTATTATTAGTACTATTACTATTTTGTTTGTAGTTGTTGTTGTTCATAGCGAAGGGTGTTCACAGTTCCTTGGGGCATGAACAAAAGTCAACAACTAAACTTTCAAACAAAAAAAACTTCAATCTTTCCATGTCTCTCATATTTGATCAATCCCAGCATCTGTAATGTTCAAAGATGTTTTCATCTTTTTCCTAGTGAAAGCTACTCCGGACCAGGAAAGTTAATAGTCGTATACCACCATAACAATTTACAGTTTAAATAAAAGCAAAAAAGACGATTGCATCTCATGAATTACACTCAGCAATCATGTAAACTTCACACAAGATAGGGAAAAAGGTAAAAGCAATCAGTTATACAAGTCAGTGTAAGGGTAGGAGAGCACAGAAACCTTCGAGAATGTGGAGAGCGTCCCACGTAGACTACGATCAAGGACAGTTCGAATTTCTTCAACTGGTGAAAGTCTTGCAGCTTTTTCCTGCCACAATAACCCCATTAACATAAATCAATCCTCCTGAAATTATACACATTCAATTTTAAACTACCAGCAAGGGATTTTAGCTTCTAGTTTATTGGAGTTTCACAATTAAAACAAGTTTAAATTTTCGCTTACATAATTATGTTTATAAACATAGATATTCATAAAGATGTTAAATGATGAGATCATGAAACAGCTCCTAAACTGACTTCTACAAAAATCGATGAAGGTTGACTTGCAATTAAACATATACTAGAAGTTTTCAGCTTTTAATTCTTCATTTCATCTAATAACTTGTTTCCCAGAAGTGATTCTAGATAAGTGCTTCCAGAGAAGTCCATTACAAAATGGCTTAAAATACCTGATGAGCTTGAATTAATTGAAAGACATCATCTTTTTTAGTGTTAACATCACCAGAGGAAACAACCTGATTCATAAAACATAAATCACATTAATTAATTAATTCATAAACTATGATCATCATTGAAAACATATAACAAAATAATAAAATTCAGTAATTATGAGTAAATTTCAAATTTTGAAGCAACCCAGTTATTTATTAATCAATTGGGTCAAAGAAAAAAAAGGGAAAAAAAGAGAAGAGTGAAGAAATAGAGGTACCTGAGCAGTGGATTGGGAAGAAGAAGCCATTGAAAGAGAGGGAGTGAGAGAGGTGAAGGTAAAAGAGTTTGGTAAGAAAGAGATGCGTGGTTTGGGGGAGAAGGGAAGGGCATTATGGGGAATTGGGCGAAAAAATGTGGAGACTCTTGTCAATGGCGTCACCATAGTCTTCATCTTGCGGGAACACTGCAACAGCTGCACCAAATTTTTTCTGTATATTCTAATCTTTTTTGTTCTTTCTCAATTTTTTGTTTTACTATAAACTAGTAAAATGGCTTTTTTGGAAGAAAAACTTTGAACCGATTGAAAATTTATGGCTTAGTTTTTGCCAAAAAAAATTCCACAAAATTCAAACCAGTTGATCTAATTTGATTCGATCAAATTAACAATTTTATAAGATAAGAAGCTTATTTTATTAAATTTAAAAAATTAAATAACTTTTTTCATGACCTACAGAATTTTAGAAAAATAATACTAACTATTAACATTTGACACTTCCTTTAAAAAAAACTATTTGTCACTTCAAAAAAATAACATAAGCAATGCATTTTTTTTTAATATGATACTACTATGAAATAAAATAAAATAAAGTAGTTTGGTTTGACTTTCGGACTCGAGTTTGTTTTATTTAGTCCAACATAGACTCAAAAAATTTAGTTGCTCAATTGCTAATTTTTAAAATATTGTATTTTAGAATTTATTTAAAAAATTATAGATATACATTACCAAGTAGTGTTATGGAATATGCTCAATCATTATGTTATCTATGTTTGAATTGTAAAGTTTGTTGAGAAATGTTACATGTAGTTTGGATGACTTGTTTGTTGGACTATTTAAAAAACTTGGAAAGCTTAACAATTTAAATAAGAAAAGCTTGTTATTAAAAAAGTTTATTTGAATCCCTTAAATTAATGTCACGGTCATGGCTTAAAACAAAAATGAAAGGTTTCAAGTTTAAGATTCATCCACGGTAGATAAATTCTATTATGTGTTTGGGGTCTTTGGTTTGAAAATAATGTTTGATTAATATTTTGTTGTATCTTCATGTAAATTTTCTTTTTGATGAAAAATGAGTGTTATTTAAACAACTATTTAATTGACAACTTATGGATAATCTTATTTAAAATACCATTTGATTGAAAATAATGTTTGAAATATTATCATTAGTTGAGCAAAAACCAAGTTCTATTCGGCTCGAATCATTTTGAGTTTAATGCTAGACTCATTTCATGAAGCAAAGCTTGGATCCCCATGGAAAGAAAATGTTTCACTAGACCCAACCAACCTCATAATATTAATTTATTTTCCTTGTTGTCAAACGGGAACAATTACTACTCCCTCTCACACACACACACAATACAGAACAAAAGGGAACCACAACAATAACCACAAATGCAAATAAATATTTCAATTTTTGTCATCCTCATCTCATATAAAAATCTAATATCTTAGCTTCCATGATCGCACCTTCCAATTTACTAATACTATGCAATCAGAAACAGTGTAAAATGTAGATTTATTTATAATTACATTACATAGGAAGATACACAAATTAAACGACAAAGCTAAGATGTATAATATAGAATATTCAATCGGAGTGTGGAGGAGGATAACCAAGGTAGGAGGAAAGAGAGAAGAAGAAACGTTGGAAAGGAAGACAAAAGATGAGACCCAAAACGGCGTCGCTGCTTAAGATCTCAGGATTACACGCTATGTATTGACACAACCTAGCTGACACGTGCGCCACCCTCATAACCACGCCGCTGTTTAGTACCATCCTCGTTGTTTTGCGATCTGCAATTGCGTACTTTCTTCCTTCTCTTCTTCTTTGATGTTATTGGCAGTCACTTAGATCCAACACCAACAATAGATATCATGCGTGTTGTTTTCTCATCCAAAGTCAAAAAGCTATTTTCAAACATTGGAGGACGTTTCTTTATTGCACGATACCATCCAACAATAATCATTTTTTTTTTTTTGTCTTAGGACTGAGTCATGCTTACGGGATAACAATAATAATATTATTCCTACAAGAAAACACATATTATTCTCTCAATATTTTCTGTCCACGTAAAAATTTCCGCTTTTCTGTCTTGTACTTTGTAAAAAAATTTATCAGCATTTTATCTCTAAAAAATACTTGAGTAAATCTTACAAAAACTTAAAAGTTTGATTTTTTTTTAGGGTTAATAGGTCTTTACCCCTGTAATATAGACCATTTTTTGTTTTCCCCCTGTAAAATATTTTTTTTTGATTTACTCCTGTAAAATATTTTTTTTGATTTACCTCTTGTAAAATATTTTTGTTTTGATTTACCCCCTAATAGGCCAAACAAAAACCAATTTTATTTTTTTTTTAAGAAAATTTTTCGTTTTTGTTTGGCGGGTAAATCAAAACAAATTTTTTTACAGGGGTAAATCAAAAAAAATATTTTACAGAAGGAAAACTAGAAATTACCTATATTACAGGGGGTAAAGATCTAGTAACCTTTTTTTTTTTATGGATTAAAAACGAAATTGAAAATATTTATTATAAGGATCACTTACTTAGTTAAACTTTAAATTTATACTCAAATATGTGGTTTTATTTTTCTATTCTTTTTTTTATTTTTATTTATAAAGCTAATTAATATTTTGTCAAATAAAGTATTTATTAGTGGTGAATTCCAGGATAAGGGTTTCTATTAAGTCCCTCACAGATTAAACAAGCCTACATGATCTAATTATTCACCTCTACACTAGATCCAAATTATTTCTCCATCGCCTGCACCTTTTCTTCTCTCACCGTTATGTTTATGAATGCTTGCACACAAGAACCCTTCAAATAATCAGTTTACAACCCTGTTTTACATGTTTTCAAAGCTTGTCAATGTCATCCATTATTGCCCCCTGAGTTGTAGGGCGAATTTACATTCGTAAGTCCAAAGAGGATATCAATAACACAAAAGCCCTCGGTAAATTTCACCATTGAAGCACCTTGTGAATAAAATTGATGGCAAGAGAGAAATGGAAAAAGAATCATATGAAGATATTATGTAATATTTAAATTGTAAACAAACTAAGTAATTAAATTGGGCTATAATTATGATAAATAATGGTAGCTTTATCCCTCAAAATTGTAAAAAACCATAAGCTTAAGAAACTTCAGTATCAAACCTACACAAAATTGAATTAAAGCGCGGGTTAAAATTTACTGTGAAGTTAAGGATTGTGCGGTTTTAGGTTTGTTAATTTTTTTGTTTGAGTTGTTAATTGAGTGAGCAAACTGGGCCAAGTTGTGGGCTGTAATATTAGCCTCTCTATGGATAAAAAGGAAGCGACAAATGTCAAAACTGGATTGGAGAGTCTGGATTGCCTTTATGTATGCTCCTAAATATGATCTATCTTCAGAACTTCCATTTTGAATCATCTTCATAAGCTTTTCACTATCGCCTTCAAAAACGATACGCCAGAAACCACAATCCACTGCAAATTTCATCGAGTTGTATAACACAGAGGCTTCTGCAAGCAGGGCATTATCAAATCCCGGTGATCTCCAAGTTGCTGCAGCTAATACTAAACCATTTTCATCTCGAACTATCGCTCCTAAAGACAAGAAAAAAAAGTGATCTAGACAAGAGACTTAAGGAGAACGGAATCAATTTCATCGTCAAATCTTCTTTCTTCTTGTTTTTATTGTAACACTATATCTAACTAATCCTCTCTATTATTGAGATTAGGTGTAGATACTACCAATCTGTTGTAAATATTTGATTTAGATGGTATATATAAATTTTATTATTCACCCTGCCTTTGATTTAGTTCCGTACTAAATGTTTTTTGAACGTGGAATGCGAAAATGGAATTTTGATTTAGAAAGGGTGAGGCATAATCTTTTGGGAAATGCTAACCGGTGCCCCCGGGACATTGGTTAAGGATATGAAAAAGGAAATTATATAGTAATTAATGCATTGAAATTGTATAATTAATTTATAATAAAGTCAAAAACAGTTTCCTTTTATGGTAATAATTCCTTTTTATGGTATGCTTAACCAGGTTAGCAGGACCCTAATCTTTTTATCTAAATGGTTTTGAATTAAATCATGTTAGATACTTATGTCTACACATGAAGTTAAGTTTGCATCCTTATCAATAATTCAGTCATATGTCATTGAATCAATCGGCTATTTTGCTCTGCTTCAAAAGTCGATTGATATAACATATTTCACGTCGTTAGATAGATATGTCAATGTACAATGATGAATAGGTGAAGACATAATTAAATTAAGAGGAATATATAATCAATCAAGTAAAGACTTTAGACGATTAGTTATTAAAGTTATGTAAGCAAACTAAGCCAAAACCATTAAGCTTCTCAAAGCATGTGTGTGTGTGAGATTTATGCCAACTAAAGTTAGTTAGGCCATGCTAGCAGGTTGTTATGCCACACTGGTAGTTATGCTACATAGGCTTAAGTTAGTTTGATCGCTTCACTTGCTATCAATGTACAAATAGGAATCACTTGTGTAATTTATCATTAAATAAAATGAATCAAAGTTGCATACCAACACAATTCTTACTTCCTATGGTAATGATTCATTTTATAACAAAGTTAGTGATTTGTGTTCCACTCTCTCATAATAAGTGTCATTTTACTAACATAGAAAAATATATTCTGATCTAATGACAGTAAATTATATTAGCAAGGAAGTATACAATGCATGCTAAATGATGAGACAAAAATGTGTCATCTTATAATCTACGTAACCCCCTTTTCTTTAATCATGCAGTGCTGCTTATAAGTTTATATTTGCAGACAAAAATGCAGCTTCATAAGAATCTATACACATTTATGAAATAGTGCTGGTAGCAAGTTTGTGGTATTTGCATAGGGAAATGCTTGATATCGCAACAACGTGCATCCCAAATTTGTCGCGAAAGTGGTAACTATTACTTGCACCGACTTGTATTACTATCATTTAGCTTAATAATTCAACTTCTCCCTTCAAAATAATGACTTTGGTCCATGGGAACACATCCACTCCATTACACCATGATGATTTCATGGCAGCTGAATCTGCATACCATAAAACATATTATGCAAGCTGAATCTGCTCAATGTATAGATTCTTATGAAGCTGCATACCATAACAAACATTTCATCAAATGTGATTTTCGGAGCACAATTCTCATAAATTATAGATGTTTAACTGGTGAGATATAGCTTCACTACACTCTGACATGCTATAAATTGGAGTGAGCTATGATAGTGCAATCTTTATACAAACGGTGGGGTTTCTTTTATTTTTGATGTGTCCTTTTTCTCTTTTCATTTTAATAATAAATATACACGCAATCTTATTTTTTTATAACATAGTTATGTATAAAAACAACATTCGTGAAAATTCGCGATCAATTGTGTCACGATATATAGCGCAGCCTATTTGCATATGTAAGGTACCACTTTTGATGGTACCTATAAGAAAGGAGAAATTACTCTAATAAGGAATAAAAGTAACAACTACACTATTCTAACAAATTGCTGTGTATGATGTTCCCCTAGTATTAAATAAAAAATCAAACAAATTGTATTGCACTTTCGTATTGAAAAAAATCAAAATATTCGAGTTGCAGGGTTGGTGTTCTTATGAAGCGCAAGACTAGTCACGCATTCATTAAGTGCAACTAACCTCTTAGCTTAGGCGAGATACTATTTTAATTTCTATCCTTAATTTATATTTCAGTTTAATTTCAACTCCACCTCCAGAAAGAGTTCCTATCAAGACTCAGCTTTCATCATTCAGTTAGGACAAAGTAATATCAGCCATCAAGTATGAGCTGGACCGTAGTGGTCAAGTTTTTTATGTTCTGCCACGTATTAAAGGTGATTCATCTTAACTAATCATTTCTGAATATAGATCCATGTATTAATGGATTTATAATCTAAGTCTGGTCATTGTTGTCAAATCACACAAAGTGATTCCATTAAGCATATCCACTAATGTGCCTCTCTATTACAGTATTGACTCTGGTTTCTTAACAATTGTTTTTCTTACAGGACTTGAAGAAGCAATGGTATTTCTTGAAGAGGCATTCCCCGTAGCCCATGGGAAGGTGACCTTATTTTCTTTCAAAACTGTTACCTTATTTTCATGCAAAGAAGACAATCATATCATCATACCTTGAAAAACATCAACATAATCTTCATCAATCAACTGAATGATTTTTTTTTCTTTAAGAATAGATGTATGCAGTTAAAATTTATATATAGTTGATAAATTTTACAAGTCCCCTTATCCTCTCACCAGTGCCTCCTGCTAACACACTTTCTAGGTTTTCAACTTCAACTATAAGTCTAGAAGAAACGTTATAATTAGAGAATACTAGCAGGCATTACAAGTTCAAACATTAGATATATGAATATTTCCCTAACATTCAAGAAAGCCTTTCTCTTCCAAGTAAGTAACAACTTGTCCTGCCATCACTTTTGGTGTTGGACAATCTCCGTCGTCCTCCTTTATTTCTATCTGGAAATCAGAGAATGTGTTAAAATACATTCATCTACATAACACATCAGACACAGAAAAAGGTATTTGTAAAGAATTTTAGTAGCATCGTGAACACATACCTCACAATTTAAGGGTGGTTCATAAGGATCATCAATGCCGGTAAAACCTATGCAATTTCACAATTAGTACAAAAACGGCACATGGTAGAACTCAAAATATGAAAATAGTTTCAGCAGTGAGAATTAAATAAGTTATTCTAAGCAATGTTTTACCGTGTTTGAATTTAAAGGAACATTATCAAATAGGAAATGCAAGAAAGAATATTTCACTATTCAACCTAAGGTGCAATATAGGCTCTGAACCATGTTAACAATATATTAGGATTTGAAGTTTGTTGCAGAAATGGCATAAACCATTTGGTAGTAAATTGTGACATTCAGTTGATGTGGATCGCTATGAACTGACGCCAAGTTAACTAAAGATTTATGAATGCAAGCTCCTTATTTCTTTCTTTCTCGCTACATCTCAAAATTTCAGTTTCCTTATATTAGAAGGGTGGGGAGAAGCTTCCACTAGTAAAACACATTAAAAAAACAAACCTTTGATCTTTCCAGCACGAGCAAGCTTATAGAGGCCTTTTGGATCCCGTGCCTCACACAATGATAGAGGCATGTTCATGTAGACCTGTAATCACTATTCGTATCAGATATCATGTAGTCTACCTTGCACAAATGACAAGAAATGCCTTAAGTAACCTTACCTCAATAAAATTGGCATCAGGCAACATGGCACGGCAAGTATCCCGATCTCTTCGATAAGGAGATATTAGACTAGCAACACATATTAGACCAGCATCGGCAAAGAGTTTCGCTACTTCACCTGAATTAAATATATATTTTATCAGTAAAAACCTTGGAAAATTTATATGCATCAAAAAATTTAATACAGACCAGCTAGCCATATTAACTGCAACAACCAAAGTATTGTTGACTCAGAAAATGCATCTACATCGGTGATTCCTTCTGCGAACATCTTCTATATCACTAAAACATCTACTCGAGTTATATACGGAATAATAGATATTAATTTCCGCATTTCAACTTCTGAAAAACGATGCACCAAAAAAGCTTTGATAACACAGTACATCATGTAAGACCTCCGATCCTTTTTGAATCTGATACAATCATTCGACTATACATTTTTTAACAGCAAAAATGCATGTACAGTTACTAATAGGCTGTTCTAAGGGGCAAGAAGAAATTTAATATTCATCATGCATACCAGTCTAGACTATTATTGTCACTCTACTTGGCAGATAACATAACCAAATAATTAACAAGTTAACACTGATAATCAAGTTTTTTCCTTTGATTTATTCTCACACACAATTTGTTTATGGAGAAAGCTTACCAGTTCTGCGAATATTTTCCGTGCGGTCTTCAGGTTTAAAACCAAGATCCTTGTTTAGTCCATGACGAAGGTTATCTCCATCAAGGATATAAGATAATTTTCCCCTTGAGTGCAGTTCGCTGCTTAGTGAACATGCCAATGTGCTTTTCCCTGAACATTTTGAGAAAACAATCAACACAACATGTGGGAACCACGTTACACATACTCTCATTCAAAGGAATTTCAAAGATTATGCATCAGTTTCTGGTATCCTCAATTCCTAAAATTTACAATTCACTCGCAAAAGAACTAGAATGCGGTATGTCATAACTGTGACATGAAAGGTAATGGATGGAATAAGTGAAAAATCATGGAGAGAGTTTGGATCTTTGGCCACCTTTCTTTAGATAATAGTTAAGGACAAGTCAAATCAAACACAAATAACAAATGAACCATAGCAGCTTTACATTGTAGTCATTTCAATCAGTGCAGTGGATGATGCAAGAATCAAAATAGAGAGATACACTTGTATCTAAGGTTGTCCTTAATCTTCTGTGTTTCTCCATACTTTTTATAATCAGTGCAGAGATCGATAGCAAAAATCAAAATAGATAAAAAGTAAACAGTTTTATTTAAGGGCCTGTTTACTTTGAGAAAGCATTTTTTTTTTTCCCTTAATACAAAACTTGAAAACAGGACATAAATTCAAAACAAAGTGGAAGTTTTGCAATTCGAAATGAAAACCAAAAATATTTTCTCAAAGTAAACGGCCTTGAGGTTTCAGTTTTACAAGTTTCTATATAGAAGCACTAGAATCAAAAACCTAGTTTATCCTAACTTTTATCTAAAATCTGCATAACGTTGAAAATAGTAAAATAATGTGTAACTTCAATTTCCTTTCATTTATGACAGGGATAAATTGCCATTTGCCACCGATGTTATCCGTTGAGTTGGACCAGCCTTATTGGTTGAACTAATAAAGAAGTGACTAATTTGTTACATATTACAAAGAGTGACAGAGTTGATTCAAATGAACAAAGTGAATAAAACGTTACTATTAATCTCTAAATGGAACAGTTGCAAAGCTTTTTTGGTTTGTTTCATTTCATACTCTTGTCAAGAATGAAAGGAAATATAGACTTAACAACACATAGAAAATTATCATGCATGACACACAATAAGTTCCTGTTGATCAAGTCAACTTGGAGGAGATCGCTTTTTTTGTTTTTGACAAGGGGATTGTTAAAATTGGGGAGTAGCTAAAACGTAATAAAAAGCATAAACATCACAAACAACAAGAATATGATAATGTTTCCCGTGACAAAAGATAAAAGCATATCAAGGGTCAATGCTGAAAAAGGTATGCAATACGTCAATAAGCTTAACAATACGAACCTGATCCGCTGAGTCCAGTAATCCATACAACACAGCCCTTTTGGTTAAGTAGCTTCTGCCTTTCAGGCTTTCCTAGTTGACAATCTTGCCAAAATATATTTGTTGCGTTGCTAAGAGTTGACATTGAAACAGTTCCACTTGTTTTATCTATGTACCGATATTAACAAACTAAAAGAATTTCATTGATTCCTGCAGAATCAAAACATAAGAGAGAATCTTATAATAGAAGAGCATGATGGTAATAAACTAATCAAGATGTTTGCAAGTACTTCATGAGGGCAAGCATTACAGCAGTTATGCATAGTTGAAAGCATGTCATAATACACGAATTATAGATTGTTAGTGGAATTGTGATCTCATCACACTCACTTGTTTGTGTCAATTAACAAATGTGACCTATTTGACATAATCAGCGTCTAGATACAATGAACTTGTAAAAGGTTTTCATAAAGATCAAGATGAACTATTATAACGCTATAATCAAGGAAATATGTTGGATCTAGCATATTGATTTGGATCTTCTTTGTCTTTTAATAATAAATATGTCCCTGTTAGGTAGAGAAAGACACAGTTTAATCATGGTTGATTCTTCATGATCAAAATTGTGCCTTTCTACATAATCATGTCTTAATATTCAAGAAAAGGAGAGCATCTAAGTCAATATGTGCCAAAGTCCACACTCAAGTTTCAAACAGTTTTCCTGAACAATATTCCAAGCAATAACCAGATGGCAAATGGGACCCTTTCACTTTCTTACACACTAATGACAGTCAATTATGCAAGCAACAAACTTTATGATAAATTTGATTAGAAACCAATGGTGGATCCTTCCCTAGCCTTATTTTCTCTATAGAAAAAAAAACTGAAATATTGTTGGCATGGCTATATAATGTGATTGAATTACACGCCATTTTTTGAAGTTTTAAAAGATCCACCCACCTTTTTAAAGGCATTTTCAATTTACTAATCATCCATATACCTACTCTTTTTTGTGTCAGTTAATAAACGTGACAAATGTTTGACATAGTCAGTGTCTAGATACATTGTATTGTAAAGGCTTTTGCATAAAGATCAGGATGAAATACTAAAATCAAGGAAATAAGTTGGACTTAGGGTCCGTTTGGATTGACTTATTTTTGAGCTTATGAAAAACATCTTATGCAAATAAACAGGCTTTTATGTTAATTCATAAGTTCTCACTACTGAAAATTGTAGATAAAAGCTTATTTATTTGCATAAGCTCAAAAATAAGTCAATCCAAACGGGCCCTTAACATATCGATTTGCTGATTTGGATATTTTGTTTTTGAATAATAAGATATAATACAAGTTTAATCATGATTGGACCTTCCTTCGTGATCAAAGTTGTGCCTTCCCACATAATCATATCTTATAACTTAATATTCAAGAAAAGGAGAGGATCCAGTGAATATGTATCAAAATCCACACTCAAGTTTCAAACAGTCTTTCTGGACAAGATTCTAAGCAGATGGGTCGTGGGACCCTTTAAATTTCACACTTCACTCTAATGAGATCAATTATGCAAGTAATTAACTTTAAAACTAAACTTGATTATCAGAGGTAAAATTTGTTCATTTTCCTCTCCAGTGACATCACAATGTCAAATGAAAAAAATTCAAAATAATTTTATCACAGATTTCATCACTAGTACCACAATTAATAACGAAAAAAAATCACAACCCACTATGCAAAAAAAAAAAAAACATTTTGAAAGAAAATAGAAGAGAATGAGAGTAAGAACATACCGGGAAGAAATTTGGGGGGTGTGTGAATCTGAGTGGTGTTGGTGTTGGTATTGGTATGATAAGAATGAAGAAGTTTTCCTATTTCTGGTTTGGCGTGTAGTGGTAAGTGTTAAGCCATGTCATGTTATGAAAATGGAAATGGCGAATGTGAAGGCATTGAAATCGGGTTTGAAACAACGTTGGTATGTTGTTGTCTGTCGGTTAAGGAATCAATGAATGAATCTGGACATATGCAAACCCACACAGTCCTCTCCTGACCGTGTTTCTCCTGAAATGGATCCTCACGGACCAAGCAGTACACCTATAGGCTCATTTGACTGGCTCTTCTTCAAGTCTACCAATAGGACCTACCCTACAAAATTTTACTGTGCTATCCTTTACATTTACATTGTGTTTTTTTACCTCCCAAGAACATCGATGGAAACACTCATTTTTTTATATTTAAATTGGTCATGTTTATACATGTTACTTATTTATAATTTTTTAATGATAATATTAAATAAGTATTAAATCTCTCCAACTCAGCATCTTATTTAAGATTGAGGTCTTACAAGATCCCAACAAAATTTCTCCCTAATAAATATAGGGTCTTAAATATTTAAGACTCTCTCATTAGAGATGATCTAAGTGTTACTTTTTCATTATTTATCTATCTACTCTAAAATATATTTTTTTTAAAGAATCTATTTTAAAACAATTGTCGCTTTTTTATATGAATGCAATATTTTTTGTTGTTATTTTTATATATCAGAAATTACTTACACGTGAATAGAAAACAATCGTGCAACAAGCTACGGTGCTAGGTCTATTTTTTATGGCAAAATCAATTCTCGTAAACACAATCATTCGTGGACATATGATACATGACATTGCTATGCACGACCCTTTGAATTCTATTTAGAAAGTCAATAACCTTTGGTGCTAAGAAGCCGAAAATGTCAAAAACAAATGTTATTAAAGCATGTTGATTGTGAGAACACTCGTTCTCATGTTTGACCACTTTGTTGGACGCATCTCTTATGATTGTTTGTCCTACTGTAAAAGCATCAACCCCTCATTCTACAAGTGGTGAAACCCCAGTCCAGCTCATGCATGCATGTTTTTCCCCGAATTTGTGTAATTTGGATCAATTATGAGTGATTGTGTTATGCTAAGTATTATGAGTGAATGATGTTGTTGAATTGGTGTAATTTGGATCAATCATGAACGTGTATTAATTACGAGTCATTAATGACTTGGTTACATGCATTCAATGTTGTTCTATTGGCATAAAAGAACTCAGCGTGAGTTAACTCCCGCTGGTTCTATTGAACATTAGTTAACTCATGTTGGATCAGCGTGAATTAACTCACGCTGGTTCCACGGAATGTGAGTTAATTCACGTTGGGATTATTTTAGATAGTTGGGAATGAGCAAAAACAATTGGGAAAAGAAGCAATTTTCATTATGTAGACCAATTTTGAAATGGGCCATGGGTTTTGGCCCAAAATAAAAACCGAGGCCCAAAAAAATTTCATAACAACCCTAATATTCGTCAGCAAAACCCTAAACCCCAAAGTTAAAGTTTCTCTCTGCCCCGCCATTGTTGAAGCTCAGCTCACAGTATCGCTACATTCTTTCCCAAACAATGAGACCCCCTGCAAGAGGTGGCGGCCGTGGTGGTGGATTCAGAGGTGGACGTGATGGTGGATTCAGAGGTGGTCGTGACGGAGGAGGTTTCCGTGGACGTGGTGGCGGTCGATTCGGCGGTGGACGTGGTGGTGGAGGTGGATTTCGTGATGAAGGACCTCCCTCCGAAGTCGTAGGTTCGTGGGTAGAACTTAGTTTTATCTATAAGCTTTTCGTTTTTGTAAAAATGAGATTTTTATTTTGTGTTTTATTGAGTTGTTGTTTTGTTTGGTTTGATGTTTGCAGAGGTTTCAACGTTTATCCATGCTTGTGAAGGAGATGCTGTTACAAAGCTAACCAATGAGAAAATTCCATTTTTTAATGCTCCTATTTATCTGCAAAACATGACTCAGATTGGGAAAGTTGATGAAATATTTGGTCCCATCAATGAATCTGTGAGTTTCTCTTTGTTGGTTGATTTTATTTTCTTGTATGTTTTGTTGAAATGCGTTTTGATGTGATTTTTGTTTTGTTTGAATTGCAGTACTTTTCTGTTAAAATGATGGAAGGGATTGTAGCTACTTCATATGCAGCTGGTGACAAGTTTTACATTGACCCTAGGAAACTCTTGCCTCTTGCAAGATTTCTTCCTCAGCCTAAGTATGTTCTCATTGCTTCTTACTGCTTTAAAATTAATCTATCTTAGTATATTATACAGTGGATGTTAAATGGACACTGAAAAGTAGTTTAAGATAAAGATTTTTTCAATTAATTTCTGTTTATGTTTCTGAAATGTTTGTTTTGTATTTCTTATAACCCTTGAACTATTGTTTGATTTCTATGTTGGTGTATTGTGTTGCATCTCATAGCATGTTTGCTATTCATGCATCATTACTGTTATGTTAACCTTGTGAAAAATGTGAGAGCTGCTTTATATTTCAAATTTTGTAGCTGTGTTTTATATCTGTGACATTATTCTCTAATCTGAGGCATGGCGTTGTTAAAAGTTGTGCTTGTTTCGTTGTGAGCATGCTGCGCTTCTATTATAACCTAAAGTAATAATTGCTTGTGCAGCTGTTTTATTTTATTGAAAATGATTATGACCTTTTGTCTTGATGCCATCTGTTATGATATACTTTTTTGTTTGTCTAAATGATACTTAGTGTTATGGTTGTTGAGATCCTTGTTATCCAACACACATTAGTCCATACTACAGATGTCTAATTGTAAGTGTGAGGGGGTGTTCAGAGTCTCACATTGTCTAAAAAACTAGCCAGTATTATAAGCACTACCTAGGCTATATCTATGGTCGAATGGAAATAAAGGAAACAGAGTTCCTTTTGGTTCACTTGCAGATAAAAAAGAGGGGGAGGGGGTAATGCATCACTGAGAAGTGATGAAGACAAAATTAGTTTTTTGATCTTAGCTATATACAAATACATGCTAGAATGTAGATGTCTTGCACTGTCCCAAAATGATGTTGTTAGTTTTATATATTTTCACATTTCCGGTTGGATCTTTGCGTGGAACAATTTGTTGGCTTTTGAAAGGGTATTAAAATGGTTTGAAGAAATTGAAGTTAACATAACTGACTGATTATTATTGCAGGGGACAAGCATCAGGTGGTAGAGGTGGAGGCCGTGGAGGTGGCGGTTTTGGTAGAGGTGGTGGTCGTGGAGGTGGTGGTTTTCGTGGAAGGGGTCCCCCAAGGGGTGGAAGAGGTCCTCCTAGAGGTGGACGTGGTGGTGGTTTCAGGGGAAGGGGCAGATTCTAGGGAAATACCAATTTTATGTAATATTAGTTGTCTGTATTTCAATCGTTTTGTTTGGATGATCGATCACATAGGGTTACGATTGAAGATTTGGTGTTGAATTGACTTTTTATTTAACTTGTGAAACTGAATGGTTACGTTTGAGTGTTGCTTATATTGTCATATGTTAACTTATCACCATGGCAGGGTATGATAGGGTAGATTAAGTTTGCTTTCCATCTAAATCTGTGGTTTGATTTTGAAGCTTACACATCCAACTCTGGAAATTATTTTTAAAACACTATAATAGTGTTTCGCCGAATTGTGATACACATTATTCACCGCCCAAAGTCTGTTTGACCATTTCTTTTATGATTTGGTCCATTTTTCCATGTTGTTAGTTAGAAGAACTTTGATTTAAGTGTTTAAATTTAAACTCTCAGTAATATTAGACGATAATGCAATACAATCTAGAATGAACTTGTTAATTCTGCTTATTCAGCCAACTAAGTACAATAGTTTTTTGGTGAAAATTGACAGTTCTAAAAGGAGAATGAACAAGTTCGTACTAGATGAATTTTAACTTCTAAGTCACCTAACGCAACACGTCTGAAAATTTTATTCTCAAATCATCGGCCTTTAAATTTGCCGTTCTTAAAGTTTAAGAAATGTAGGATTGAATATTCACTTCATGCAAATCTATTCACATTCACAATTTGCTTTTTAGGATGGTGATAAGTATTCAAATATTTCCTCTACCAGCAAGTATTCAAATATTAAGAAATTTTTATTTATAAAAAAGATGTAGCTCTTAATTCTATTATACTTAATTTTTGATTTTCATGAAGTTTTTTTTTTCTTTTTTCAATTTCAATGTTGTACAAGTCCTTTCATGTTAATTTTAGACATTTTTGTCTCCTTCAATACAAGTCCTTTCATGTTAATTTTTAGACATTTTTGTCTCTTTTTTACCACATCTCTGGCTTTCTCTTCTTTCTACACCATTGAGATCTTATGGAGATGGCAGAGAACCACCTATCTAGTTTTTAACATGGATTCTCTATACCCATGCCTGTAGCTCGAACCAACTAAACATCGGTCATTGGTTCATGAAACTGTGGATTTTCAGCCAGACCGAGCTGCGTAGCCACAGAGGATCAAAGTCCCTAGTATTATGTATTTTAAGGCTTATAGATGGAGTAAAAACAAGTAGATTCTAACTCATTAAGCAAATGGAATGTTAATCCAAGAATAGTACATGGAACCCTCATCTTTAATCTGTGATAAAATCTAAGGTGAAAACACAGTTCACTGATTCACTCAACACATGAAAGCAACAAAAACTTTGACAGCAAGAATAAGTGCAGCTGAGACTAAAAGCTCTATTTTATTCAGCAACGACAAGATCTCAAGCTTCCCAACCTCTAAGGACAGTAGCCCTTGCCACACGGTTAACTCCCAAACTGAAGGCTCCCATTCGAAGATCACATTCATGAGTTTTGCACATGTCTTTCACATCTTTGAAACCCCTGTTCATGTAGTTTTTTAGCTCATTGTTCACTTTCTCCTCATCCCACATAAACCCTTGGATGTTCTATGTATATCACATAAAAGCAACACATATTAGATTAATTGAGTCATAAGCTACTAAACACTTGAACAAACAAGGACATTGAACACGGCATCAACACATAGATACCAGTAATAATTTTAAAAAATGGAAGTGATCGAGTGTAGCAATAGGTAACGGTGCCGTGCCAATTAGCCTTCAATATGAAGTATTGGTACTACGTAAGTTATAAGTCTTACGCATACAGAAGCATCCATATGAAATCAGAGTTTAATTATACAAATATAATAGTTACCTGAACCCACTCAAAGTAGCTAACTGTAACACCTCCTGAATTTGCATAAATGTCTGGGAGAATCACAACACCTTTTTTCTTTAGAATCTGCAAGTTAGGAAGGTAATTAATAACGGTACATTGATTTCTTTGATCTTTCTAAACCTGTCTGAGAAAGAGAAGGAAAGAGAAAAAATATAAAACCAACCTCATCAGCATCAGGGTCAGTTGGGTGATTGGCTGCTTCAACAATAAATTTTGCCTTAATTTCATTTGCATTTTCCCTTCAACCATACCAAAAGAATAACAAAATAGAATTAGCCTTAGATATTTCCTTTGTTATAATTTAATTCTAGAATAGAAAACCAACGCTAAAATAGTTTTTTTGTAATTTATAAAAAAGAAAAGCACCTATTGATGACACCTCCAAGAGCTGCTGGGATTAGAACATCACAATCTTCAAGCAATATTGAGTTAGAATCAAATGAGTCACCACCATGGAATCCTTTTACTCCCTTTTGCTCTTTGGTATGCTTGAGTAGGCTAGGGATGTCAAGACCTTTGCTGTTCTTTATGGCTCCAGTTATGTCACTCACAGCAACAATTTTTCCGCCTTTCTCATCAATTAATTGTGCAGCCCAAGACCCTACATTTCCAAAACCCTGAACATATACACAATACGGTATCAAAATACTAAATCCAAAAACTTTTGAAGAAGTTCTTAAATGAAAGGCTTAAAAATTACCTGAATGACGAACCGTTGTCCAGATATACTCTTCCCATACTCATTAAGCAAAGCCTCAGCTGCAAACATGACTCCTCTTCCTGTAGCTGCGTCTCTACCTAAAGATCCACCAAGATCCTAGTTTGACAAAGGAAACAAATTTAGAAAAGTGAATGGTTTATTAAGCATGGTTTGTTCTCAGTTAAATGAAATTCGAAATGCAAACAATTACTTACTATAGGTTTTCCAGTCACCACTGCGGGCGAGTAGCCGTGAAATTTGGAATATTCATCTAGTATCCATGCCATGGTCTGCATTCATATCACACAGTAAGATAATGTTGAATTCCAAAAATCATATTGGTCCATATTTACGTCAATCATATATAAAAGTTACACAATCCAAAGTATTATCAAGGTTCCCAACTGCAATTGCGACCACAACACCAAGCTTTTAGAAGTTTCCAAGTCTGTTTACTAACTAACCTGTGGTCCTGTTCCCATATCAGGTGCAGGAACATCCATGTGAGTTCCAATTAGATCATGAATTTTCTGAGTAAAAACTCTGGTAAGTCTTTCTAACTCAGATATACTTAATTCTGAAGGGTTACACCCTATCCCTCCTTTGGCACCACCATATGGTATATTTGCTACAGCTGTTTTCCATGTCATTAGTTGCGCTAAAGCATTCACTTCATCTGGATCAACCTAATCATTCCAATAAACAATTCATATTCAGAACTTTGAGCCTAAAAACACACATAACAGTTCCAAAGACCAGTTCATTTGAATTTGTAATACGAACCATCAAGTTTATCTATAACGCAAACAACCATATACGAATCATTTAGTACTTAGTAATTGATGTTTTTTCGTATAGGACGAATAGAAGTGACAAAACTGAATCTCAGTGGATCGAGATAGCATTGTCACTATGCCATGCCACTTAGTAATTAAGTTTTTTTAGTGTTAGAATATAAATAACCTCAGGATGGTATCTGATTCCTCCTTTCATAGGACCTCTAGCATTATCATGTTGAACCCTGAACCCAATATATGATTGCAACGTGCCGTCATCCTTAGGAATGGTACATTCAACCTGAATTTTCAGAACACCATCATTCAAAAAACCATAACGACATGAAACAGAACATACAAAACAAGCCTAGTAAACAAATTTGCTACAACAACGAGAAACAGTTTTGTTTGTTTACCTTGATTTCCCTGAATGGAATGAGTAAACTTTTCTCAAGCTTGGAATCCAATCCCAAAAGCCTAGAAGCCAACTTGAAATTCCTGTTTGTAGCTGCTAGTGCATTCATTTTTCCCTTTGCCAACTAGAATAACCTAACACAATATTCAACCTTTTATCAAAAGAGACGCGGAAAATAGATCTTGCAGTGTCACTGTAAATTAATATTGAGACTATAGAATAGAAATTTCTTCTTGATGAAAACAGATCCATCTTTAACAATATTTATATCAATACACAATAGCAGCCATAGTCAATGTCAACAAATATAAACTAGTAAAAGTATGGTATGTCTCATAAAATACAAAAAGGATAAGCTAGAGCCATCAATGTGCCATGCCATGTGTATCATTGTCACCAATTAATCATAAAAAGATTAGGATGATAACAAAATTAAAAACATAAAAATCCTCTCAAAAAGGCTAAATATATTTTATTTGCAATTATATTTTGTGGTGACATTAATAGTAGAAATTGCAATTGCAATGTCACCTGTTTTGTGTTCTAGCTTCTTTCAAATCACAAAAATTGTCACAGAAATCAAGCATGTAACAATTTCAGAAAACCTTAATTAAAACATTACCTTAACCAGCTTTTGAATGAAATGTGTAGCCAAACACCTTGTCTTTTATATTGAAAATATGACACGTTATGTGATACTATTGGGTCAAATATTTGCTAATACAACAAAAAAAGAATCTTATGAAAAACACCTTTTCAGTTTCAAATGGTTTGGAATCTGTATCTAAATGGAAATTGTGGGAATCATTTGGTTCTAATGGCTATAAAATTATGTGAAGAGGTATGATTCAGGTGAGGTATGAACTATGGAACAACGACATGGCTATAGTGTAGTGTAGTGTAGTTAAAATGTTAAATAGTCCTATTCTTACGCATGAGGTAAATCCATTGTATCCATAACTTTGTAGTTGTTGATAAGAGGCCACATATGTTATGTGTATGAACATTAGTTACTATTTTACAAATATACATGTCCCATGGCTTATTATGCGGATCATGATTTCATGCCACGTTAGGATTGAGTAATACCCATTTTACAATTATTAAATCTTATATAATATTTAAAAGTTGCTTGTGACTTATCTTTGTTACTCCATTTAGTTTCTTTATATATTTATGCATGCTAGAATTAGATCCTATACTTTGTAGATTATATTAGTTTTAGTCACTCAAATAAGGATTAAACTAGAGTTGTGTTATTTGAACATCATGATATAAACATAGATTAATTCTCTTATGTTGGTCTAATAGTATTGGTTTGAGACCTTAAAATTGGCTCTTTCAAGATCTTAGGTTTAATTCTCCGGTACCAATTTTGGTGGACTAATCTATATAAAACTTTGCTATGACTTTAAATGAAGTTTCGGAAAGTAAATGATAAGAGTGAACCTATCAAATTAGTCGCTCTTTAAGCCGGATACCCAGTTTTCAAAAATAAATGAATGTAAACAAATTGTGATACCGTATATGTTTATCTCTATCTTACGCTCAATTTTTATCATCTACAAGTTACATTTAAAAATACACAAGAACCAAATAATACTGTATTTGACATCAAAATTTTGATGTACTATTTAAAAAAAATAAAATTGATTTATGTTTCTGAATTACAACCATAAGCTTTCTTACATTTCCCAACCTAAAACTTAAAGAGGTGCATGTGACATGAACTTAAAAGTTAATTAAAACTATACTACTTAATTACAGGTTCATCTGCCAAGTACAAACATGTGGCAATGTCAAACTTTATAAAATTATTTATTTTCCAAGTACTTTGCCCTCCACATTCCCTCATTGGGCAGTACTAATTTGCATATCTGATGACCCTTATTTTTTCCTATTTCTGTTATAGTACCTAAATATATATGAACCTCCCCCAGTTAACATGTTCTTCTTTTATTTTTTGCTGACAAGCTGTGTGCACAATATTATTTTAAGAAATAGTTTTAGTAACTCTTAAGTGACATTTGATTGTGTGAAAAGAGTATGCTAATCCAGCATAGCATTCACTACTTCAATTACTCAAATTGATAGTACAAGATGAAATAAATAAAGTCATAAACGTGCTTATTTTATTTTCACAAGTTTATTTGTGATTGATTCTTATGTTATCCATTCCTTACACATATCCAATCAGTTCAAGTACACGTCAGTGTGGTATCATTTTCACCAATCGAATAATAATAGGACACGAATCATTCTCATAAAAATAGTTTGACCACATTTTCATTAGGCCAATCTATTTACTAACCGACTTTGAAAGAGTCAAAAGTTTGGTAATTTGGTGCAGTATAGTACATCTCCATTAAATTTATAATGTGAATTAATGGTGTGAGATGGAGGTGCAAACTACAAGAAGATAAAAGGTAGATAATTCATCAATTCATGTCCCGATCTAGACTATTGAAATCAACACACAGTCTTTTCAGTTATCTTCCATCAAGAGATTCTAAGCAAAATATGCAATGCAAAGATGAGGAACCTTTAACAAGTTCTAAGATTCAAATTCCGAAAGCTCATCTAATCCATTAATTTAACAGCATTTGTCTATAAAAAATTCTCATTAAAAATTTAGGGTTCAAATTTTTAGAATTTATAAGAACCATTAATTTACTACTAACATTTATCTAAAAAAAAGTCAAACTAAGATCATTATCAAGTTAATTGAATACTACTTGTATTTGTCACAAATAAGAAGTTATATACTAACTACTAAGATCATGATGCAAAGAGCAACACATATATATTCTCTAGTTGAATTACTTGTTTCCAACCACATAAACTTGAGAAAAGATAGAAACTAAAGCAACAAAATTTGTTGAACATTTAAAATGCAAGAGATTGAGAAAACATACCAAGAAATGTAGAGGGAAATGCTGAACCAAGCTTAAAAAAACAATGTGAAACAAGTGAGTGGAATTCCTGCAACGGAGTCACAAGCTTTAAGAACCCCCAAAAACTAAGGGAGAATAAGAATTGAATTCCCAAACAAAGGAATCTAATTCAATTAATAAAAAGCAAATCCTTGTTATTTGTAAATATGACAGAAACAACACAAGTACTCATATCAACATGCTTTGATCAGAAAGAATCATAGGTGAGGACTGCAACAGAATATGATGCTTAAATATGGTTAGAGGGTGCTTTCATAACACCCACTAGACACTAGAAAGCATATATGAATTCTGAAAACTCACCCTCAACCAGCATTTTTTCAGTACTAGTCTCAAAGAGTAGAGCATAAAATTGGCAAAGGAAAATGTGGGTTGCTCCAATACCACCTACTAAATGACTATATATATGCAAAAATAAATTGGTTTTGTTGAATAACGTGAATCCAACGCGATTCCCATATAGTACCACTAATTAATCACATCATAACATTAAAAACATTGTCGTGACATGTTTTTTGGTACGTTATCCAAAAGTGTAATTGCATGCATATGACACAGCTACTGCTAGGACTAGCTTAGATCCATTCCCACACTACTCTGTCCCAAGACAAACAGATAATAGGTTTTGGTTTCCCAAGATGTTCTTTTCCAACTTGCGTCATCTTCTCAAGGAAATGCTCCAAATCCAACAGTCATGCTAACAACCAGCCCGGTTACATTTGACATTAATCAATTATTCTTTTTGAACATGGAATGGAGAGAGTATGTATAAGATGTAGTTAAATCAATTAATCAAAATTTTGAACTAAATACATCAATTTTTGTTAATTAAACCTTTTTTTATATATAAAATCGTTTAAAGTAAACATATTAGCATATGTGTGTGCGAATGTACAAGTTAATTCCTCAAATTGGATAAGATCATAAATTCATTGTAGGTGTTTTATTATATGTTTGGTTTCACGTTTTGGCAATGTTTTTAGCGTCCAAATGCAATATCAATGCAAAAATAGGTAAGCTACAAATTGAAGCTTCGATCAAACGTGCGGTCTCACTCACCGCATTAACAAACATATACTTAATGTTGTATTCTAAAGGTTGAATTTCAAATTCAAAATTTATTTTTAAGATTTGAACCATTTCATCCAAGCACGGTTAGATCAACAATTTGAGGATATTATATGGTGTTCTTTTGAAGAGCAACTAATTTTGGGCTTCAATACTTCGTTGTATTTAAAGTATGGAAAACATTATATATCGTGAAAAAAAGGGATGCAGGTATTTGGTATTTTATACATTACTCCTGGATAAATTGAGTGTAATTTATCTCTATCAAAGAAAAATCTCATTTTTTCATCTTTATTTCTACAAGTAGTTACCATTTTCGTCTCAAGAATATTAAATTTCTTCATCTCTTTTCATTCAACAAGTGATCAATATTTTCTTCGTTCCAGAATCGAATCCTATTTATTATTAGGGATAAATTACTTCTGATTCATCCGAGAATAATGTAGACCTCCATGCATTTTCACAAACATATACTCCCTCCATTTCTTTTCTTTTGATGTTTTAGCTCTTGCCACAAGTTTTAAGGAGTAATTAAAGTATATAAATATTTGTGCGTTTTTAACTAAAATGTCCATATTTATCACTAAATTCACATGTGATGAATCAAAGGTCACAACTACTTTAATAGTTTATGGTGTTTTCCAACAAGGGTAAACTTGAGAAAGCAATAATAAATTCACTAAAACATCAAAAGTTTTGGAATATAGTTGAAGTTCTAAAACATCAAAAGAAAAGAAATTGAGGGAGTATTTCATAAGGGTCTTGCTAACAAGGGCACTTGTTAAAGATACACAAATAGAAATAATTGATAAATTTTAAGTACTCATTTTTTTGTCAAAAAAAAAAGTAGAAAAAGTTACATTTTAAAGTTTCGATGCATTGAATACACCATTTTCAAAACAAAAAATGTTTTTTTATCTTCTTAACTAATGTCATCTTCTTAACTAATGTCCTAAGAGCACTTGTTAACATTTCTCATTTCATAATAAACCTCTATGTATTATGCAAAAAAAATATAATTTTGATTGGTCAATTTTTTTGGGGGAATGATCCGTTCTTGTTTCATGAGTCATCCATGATGTTCTCTGGTTTATACTCATATTTTAATTTAGCCAATCAGTGTTTAATTTGGTCTTTTTTTTTTTTTTTTTTTTAAAATTTTTTTTTTTTTTTTTGTTAACCCT
>Ga0228711_1002890_pt1 | contig 26638 bp, 14 predicted proteins | sample MedpolnodulmetaG_2_FD_177996 | JGI IMG/M metagenome (GOLD analysis project Ga0228711, IMG submission 177996) | Root nodule microbial communities from Medicago polymorpha collected in Santa Monica, California, United States - brown nodules | ecosystem: Host-associated > Plants > Roots > Nodule... | reverse complement strand
TGTGATCTCTCTTAAACTCTACTCTTTACTTTCCTCGTTATTTACTTGAGTATTTATTTATCGTCTTACTCCAAGTAAACTCTTGAGAGTCTAAACAGAGAAATTTTTAAAGGGTCATTATTCAACCCCTCTTCTAGTGACATTTACTTCGACTTCAATACTTTTAGTTGCTTTTGTTAATTTATATTTTTTTTATATTTTCAATAAAAAGTAATGGGGTATTTATATTTTTTTAAGTACATGTGTCGCTCCCTTGTAAATTTTATTTTACTCTTATTATTTTTTTTATCTAAACTTTATTTTCTATTTAGCATAAAAAGAATCATCAAATTATCTTTGGATCCAAATAATTAACTAATGTTTAATTAGCTATCACTTCTTATCTTTTAGCATCATAATTTAATTTCAATTTTTAACTATGAAATAATTATTTCAATAAGTTTAATTTTTTTGTTTTTATGCACACAACGATCTTTACGCTCTAATGTTATACCACTTCAAAATAAACCTTGACTGAGGATACTTTAAGAATAGTTTTTTTATAATTAATGGAGTCTCACGATTAAGTCTTACTTAATGTTCAATTAAATGAACTAATTATTCTAGGGACTTTATTAGTTTGAAACAAAACAAAATCATTAAAGAAATGTCTTTAATGATTTAAACAATGATAAAAATAAATATATATATATATATATATATATATATATATATATATATATGTATGTATCGAGATCATGATAAATTTAAACAATGATATTAACACTACAACGATTATATCTTTTAATTAGTCATACATGGTTTTTTGATTCGTCTGCAAAGGTTCGTCCTTTCTACCAAATTGGATATAACTATACTGAGACTTGACTTTTTATCAGATGAATGAACTATAATGAGTAGTTCTTCTGGACCAAACGAACTATAATGAACCTTAATTTTTTATAATTTAAATGGTGATTTAATTTTTTGACAAAGGTTCAATCTTTCTTCTGCATCAAGTAACCCAAAATGAAACTCAACATGCGATCAATTAAAATAGAGCAAATTACACTCCCATCTTCTAGAAGAAGTTTGAATTACACTCCCCTCCCCTTTTTAGTTAAAATATACACTCCCCTCCTTTAAAAATTAAAACTCATACTCCCCATGAGATACTTGAAAATATATATCTGTGTGTGTGTTACATTAAAAATATAACTAATGTTTAATTAGTTATCACTTCTTATATGTGTGTGTGTGACGGTTCTCATTAATAATTATTATAATAAACTTTAAAATTGTGATACTGTCTGGTGCGTATGAGAAATAAAGTAATCGAATTTCTCGATTTTGCCATTTCTAAAATAATATTTTTCTAAAACATAATTAATGATTTATTTAACAATTATTTTTGTTATTCATAAAATAAAATTTACGAATATTAGAAAGAAAAAACTAATTTGATAGTCTCAATAAATAAAATTTATAAATTTTATATGAACAAAAAAGAATATTTATTTTGTTCTTCAAATTATAATAGTTTTGATTCCACATTCATACCAAACAAGAATATTTATTTTGATTCCAAATGAAGAACCCATTCCTTGTTTTATTTTTCTCATTAACTGCAATAAATTGGATCCACATTCATACCAAACAGTTTTGAAAGATGCTATGCATGGGTTTGAACTTGAAGCAAGACAAAGTTCAGAAAATGAAGATGCACACAATTATATTATTTTGAACTTCTTACCTGCTATGCCTGGCATGGAAAATTGGTTCCATTACTCTTCTACACAAGTTTCTGTGACTCTTGAGCTTCCTTCTAATTTGTTGGGTTTTGTGTACTACTTGGTTCTTTCTCAAGGCATCATGGATTTTGTTGTAGGTTTTGGATGTAAATGCTACTTGGACAATAGTTCTGGTGAAAGGATCTGTATAACAAGTTTCACAGAAGGCAACTCCATCGAATCTACCTGGAATTATACTTCATTCCGCATGAAGTCAGATCATTTGGTTTTATGGTATGATCCACGAATTTGCAAGCAGAAAATGGATGCAGTCCAACAAACAAAAGCCATCACTGACGCGAATAGCACCATTTACAATTCAAAGCTTACATTTACATTCTTTATGGATGAAACTCTATATGACGAAGTAGAGATTAAAGAGTGTGGGTTTCGCTGGATATATCAAGAAGAGACAGTTTCTTTAACCATTTCTGAATCCAAACATGAAGTAGAAACTGTGTCTTCATCAGATTGTCAATCCAATGAACAAGAAGAAATAATTCTTCCAACAAATTTTGAATCAGATGATCTCAAAGAAACGTTTCCTCCAAGAAACAAATTAAAGCTAGACATCGTTGGAACTCCGCCATCAAACCTAGAATTAGATGAAACACATGATTTGAGGTACATAACCTTCCTATCACACATTATACTAATAATTTGGGGACTAAATTCAGTTTAGAGGCTCTGTTCCATTATATGTTACTGCAAAATATTTCTGTTTATGAATAGGTATTCTCTTGAAGAGCTCATGCATATTGGATTTCGTGTAGACCACATGAACACTTTGTTTGGTTCCGCAAAAGATGAAAGCAACATCTGAAGAGGAGAGAAAAAATGTGGAATGAATAGGCACGAGTCTTTTATTAGGTATGCATGACCAAATAAGATCTCAATATAGCATATTGGAATTTCGAACTCACGGGAAACTAATTTTCAAACTAGTAAGTTGTTTGTGTGTTTCCTTTTACTTATAGCACCATTGTTCACAAATTAATTCTTGCTCACAATTTCTAAAGAACGAGTCTATTATAGGAAATTACATACATTTATCATGGTTTTAGAACTTTTCTCATCTAAGTTCCTTCCAACATTGTTAATTTACTAGATTCAAGATTATTCTTTAATTATATTCATTACCGTTCTTATTAAATTATCATGAATATCTTGTTTTGGGGTATTACAGCAGAGTGAACAGAATCTGTAGTTTATTCATTATCAAACTAACTTGCATCTATAAAACACAATGTTTTAATTTTTTAGTTCCAATAGAATAGCTAAACATGAATTAAAAATCACATAATCATAGATGCAAAACTTTGAAATTGTGTTTATCAGTACTTGCAAAAGAATTACTAAATATGAATTACTATAAATTCATTTCAATACACTTGTTTCCGAAATCCTTCCTGCTGGCTCTGTGGCTAATGCTTGTATGCTAAAAGTCATTCTCAGAATATATATTCGGCAAACATAGGTTAGTTCATTTCTTGTATGATAATAATCCCATTTTCACAATCTGGCAAACATACGGCGCACCAATGACGATGGTTCAAAATCATTCTAGTTATTTAGGAGCATGGACATCATGTCAAAAACCAAATGAATATGAAATAAAAACAAGTAATCTTTAGAATATTCATTCTTCTTGACCGCCCTTGCAATTAGATATATAAATATAGTGTCAACGTTTGACATTCCTGATTAATAGAACAGTAAATATCAGTTCAAGTTTAATCATTATTGAACTTTTCTATGACAGCAGTCAAGATGTTTATCAGAAGATGCATAAGACTGTTAGCGATGGGGAAGAAACTTTCCAAGATCTCTCCAATTTGAAATTGATGATAGCACTTTATTCAAACCTGAACCTCCTAAATTCAAACAGAAAAGAGTCGTGGAAGGATAATAAGAAGACTCAAAAGATAAAAGCTTTCGCTTTTGTTGTATTAGATGATGTATGTACTTCAGAACTTATATAGGCATGAGTTTTTTGTTAGGCTTGACCAAATGAGATCTTCATGAATATACAGGTATAATGTGTTGATACTAGGCATCTGATTTGTTCTTATCTTTTGTTTTTACTTGTTAATGTTTTTCAGTTGTTATTCTTTGTTACTTTTATTTGTTTTTCTTTTCCTTTCTGTCCTGTTTGCCCTTTTCTGTTCTATGTTATCTTTAAGGTAGAATGAATGTTTTCTGTTTTGTTTATTTTTGTTTGACCTTTTATGTCCTCTCTTTGCTCTCAACTTTTACAGCAAGTCTATTACTGTAAACGAATCATAAATTGTTAAACTTTTATAAAAAGATAATTCCTTTCTTTAACTTATGTATCATATGGACAACTCAACCTATGTCGTGTGCCAAAAAAACAAAAACAGTGAATAATTTTAGTATGGTTCAGTTGAATGATCAATACAATGAAGATTGATTAATTTTGTGCCAAGACTTAGCATTTTACACTTTATGTAACAAAAAATGGCAGGTGTTGAGGAAACATACATGGATACGTAAATCAACATTAATCATGAGCCTACGTCCATCACGAGCGTGCCAAATAAAAGGCAGAACAAAATCGTAAAATCGCTTAAACATAAAGGAGTTCGAATGGATTTTGAATAGTTTGGGGTTCTACTCAGGATTAAGATCGATGAGGTAGAGAAAAATCACAAAATCGTAAGATTTTAGGATTCTAATCGAGATTTTAACATCAATGCATACACCTAGCCAACTTGCTTTATTTATTTTATTTTATCAGTTGGTTTGTTTGATTCTTTATGGCTTCATCCCTTTTGTGCTCACATCTTTCTGAATTTAATCTGCAATGGATTGCAAAAGAACACGTTTACGATATTCAGCTAGAGCCAACATTGGAAAATTATCTCTGTACATTGGATAATGCAACATGCAAGTTTTCAAGGATGCCCCTGTCAGTTCCTGCCACAAAAAAAAAAACACAATTAGTATATGTATTTTGTGTCGTTTTCATATGAATTAAAACATGGTAACTTTTATTTCAAGTTTTGATCACAACATGGTAACTTTAGAGTTATCAAATAAGGTCCACTAGTATTACACTTTCATATATTCAGGTAAAAGAAGCACTAAAGAAAAACTATGGAGATCATCATAATGTATTCCATGAGGCAAGAAAATTATATGACTTGGTGATAAGGTTGAAAATTCATTTACAAAACTAGTGATAAAGATGGTCCATCAAAAACGAAATAAGATCTCGTAGAAGTGTATAAGGAGTGATATTCTTCACTTTATAAGTCTGTTTTGTAAAGATAAATTAAACTCAATATAAACTTCTAATAGGCTAATTTCAACTTTAGCCTTTATATGTTTGTATTTTGACAAAGTCTTTACATGTTTGTTGAGCATATAACAATCATATTATCAATATCAAATTATTGAGTATAAACCTGTTGGGGCCAGTCGCCTTCTTCTAGTTGGGAATTGATGATTAATTTTGCAGCACGATGAAGAGGAGTAGGGTCTATCTTCGCCTGCACATAAGAACTTAGCATTATTTTGAAATTTATTAGGAGTTATTATAGAGTAATAGTATAGTAACTAAGAAGTTTGAAATTAAATTATCACCATCTTTTAAATTTAGTTCTTAAACTATATAAATATATATAATAAGTAGTCCATAATTTTTTTATAATCGAAAAATATAATATAAATAATGATCCGAAATATACACAAAGGGACTAGCACACCTGCAGCACCTTAGTCTCCCACAAACAGAACAAAAGAAAAACCCTAACGCTCCTAAAAACGCCATCTAGACTGAAAAACACCCACAACACCACCTAAAAAACAACAAAGAGTACCACAGCCTTGCTAAGAACAGCGGGAAAAAAACCCATTCCCGACAAAATGGCCAAACCCCAAGCACAACCCCTACTCAGAAGATATCAGTCCCAACAGAGAATTAGTTCCGCCATCCACTTATAATATGAACAGAAGATATCAGTCGCAACAGAGAATTCGTTCTGTGCCATCCACTTATAATATGAACAGGGATGACTAGGGTGGCTCTCTAAAAATCAGTACCATGAAGTGAACTAGACTTTTTTAACCAATTGCTCAATATATGATGCCCCGCTAGGGAACACCAAATCATTGCGAGCATACCAGATGGACCACATGAACGTATGCTAGATCAACATAAAACCTCTCTTCAACTTCTCTCTCCCATAAACCACAAAATACCCCTCAAAAACACACCCAACATCCATTGGAAGAACCAACTCCCAATTTAACCAACGCAAAATCATGCACCACACTCTATACGCGACCCATTGGGTAACAAACAGATGACTAAGAGATTGATCACCTTCCCACACAAAAGACATCAGACTAAATTGACGGATTTAATATACTTTAGGAAGCATACATACATACATACATACATACATACATACATACATACATAGTTTAGAGACTAAATTGAAGAGTGATAACTTAGAAACTGACTTAATGATTTATTCTTTAATTTATACAAACCTGGCCAGCATGAATTAAACCCATAAGAGCCCATGCTGTTTGAACAATATTTGATTGATCTCCTTCGAGAGGTACGTATGTCTGCATTATGTCATTGTTATTTTTAGTTAAAGAAACAGTTTTTTTCTTTCAAATAATCAAAATAAATTATGTTAAAGGGTTGATGCAGTTTTTTCTTTAAACTATTTCATGAATAATTCATAGTTGTTTACAAACCTTTTGTGAACATGAAAGGTAGCTCTCCCCCCACCCACCATCTTCTCTTTGTATTTGGAGCAAAAATTTGGCGGCTTTGGCAATGGCAGGACAATTTATGTAAGTCTTTCCTGCGGCTTCTAGACCGCTAAGTGCAAACCAAGAACCATAAATGAAGCAAATTCTCCAACTCCCATACCATGAACCATCAATTCTTTGTGAAGCTTCAATGAATCGAACCGCATTTGCAATGAAATTATCTATCTCTTTTCTCTTGTATTCTGGATATAGCTTCTTAAACAAAACTAAAGCTTGAATTGCAGATCCAGTGCATTCAACATATTCATGCTCAACAATGAGGTCGGAAAAAGTTTCTGCAGGATTGAGTAGCTGGAAATCAAGACAAATTTAATTTGTATTAGTTTTTCAAGAAATATATAACAATATATAAAGGGGATATGGGGTTTTATGTTGGCTTTTCAATCTTTTAATTATATTGTTGGTGCCATTCAAAAAAAATTAGCATGGTTTGTTATAATTTGAATGTCATAAAAAAACATTGTTCATAATTTACACGCTTAAGAGTAAGAAAAAAAAGCAAACAGATTGGTTAGTTACGCTGCTTAGGGATTACAACATGGCTTGCAAGACTCCAGATACTATATTAGAAACATAAATATCTTCAGCACCATAAAAAAAAGAATGAAATCGGCGAAAATGTCCTCATGAGATATGGTTCTTATGAACGTTCAATGATATAAAGAAACATCAGAAAAAGTCTAGAACACATGAAAAGCTTTAAGTCTCGAATCCCTTATGCTTAGAATCATAGATCATTTTGTACATCAACCATGCACACATTTGTCTAATCACATAAGTTTTGAACCTAGAAATATGACATGGTGAATTGAACTAGGTCTTAACCACATAAGTTTTGAACTAAGTCTTCACTAACATATTTGTCTTAATTGAAATATGTTACTCAAAATTCATCATTCTTTGTTATAAAGTATAACTCTTAATATGTATGATTTGGTTTCTCTATTAGATACACTATTTATAATGTTGAATCATTACTATTTTGATCGTAAATGAGACTCGTCTCTTAAAATTCACATTCTTTTAATAATTGATTATAGTCATCCAATCGAAGTACCGAATCACCTCGACCATAACCTGAAGTTATATAGCACTAAAAGTTAAATAAATATTTCGGACTCTTTTTCTCACCCTATTGATTTCTCATGCGTCCTAGTTAAGGTTATAGAATCCGAACAATATAAACACACCATAAAAATCTCCAAAATACGTTAAAACATTTTAGAAGGACCATAACCTGAACTTATATAGCACTAAAAGTTAAATAAATATTTCAGACTCTTTTTCTCACCCTATTGATTTCTCATGCATCCTATGCAGTTAAGGTTATAGAATCCGAACAATATAAACACCCCATAAAAATCTCCAAAATACGTTAAAACATTTTAGATTTTAGAATTCAAATAATTATAAAACGCGCAAAAAACTCATAAGAGGAATATGTAATAGTCAAAATTTTATTAATGCGGGTTTAAAAAAGCTACCTGAAGCGCCTGATCAGGGAAATTTACAAGTTTAAGGTTATGCTAAAAGCCCACTTATAATTCAGACTCAAAATTTAATGTCTTAACCCTATACATTTGGTCTTTCCAAGACTAACCCGTTCGAGCAGACTCATTTGGACAACTAAATTCCATCATGAATAAATGAATACACCTATTTTTCCTCATTCGTAAATGTAATACTTACTTCTAACCATTCTTGAGCTCCTGCTGGCTCCCATGCTGATAAACCTCCTGTCTTACCCTGCAATATTAAGAATTTGTTGTGTGTCAATTAGTAGAAAAATACGTTGCATGTGAAATTTGATTGTTAATTATCAATTTAACGTTACTTTCCTGAAGTGACAACAAGAGAGTGACTGAATCATATAACCTTTCAGGTTCCATCTTTTCCCCCACAATCTCTGGAGGCAACATTGACAAAAGTAGACAACACTGAAACATCAAAGAAACTTTGGAAGATTATCAAAATATATTCATTGTAATTCAAGAAAGCTAACAGATAAATTAAGTTCGTCATCACTTGTGTAGTTAGTGACCTTTAAAGCTTCTGCAGTACAATCGGAAACTTGCCATCCATTGTCTTGATCGGAGAAGGACCATGCCCCTTTAGAAATATGACGATACATGCTCTTAAAATCCCCTGAAGGGTTATCCCTTGTCTATAAAGTAGTGTAGCATATGAGTGTATTACTACTAGATAATAAAGCTAGTGAAAACTCTACCCAAAAAAAATAAAGCTAGTGAAAACAATAGTTAATAATAAATGTGTTTTAATGAGAATAATATATATGCATTATTTGTAGTTAACATGAATTTGTTGGAAAAATCACTCATCTAAATCATTTTTCTTTTTCCTTTTATTTAAATAAATGATTTACACATCTATTTGATTTTTTCTTTCATGATTTCGTCGTCTTAGTGCGACGTTGTTTTGTTTATCGTCTTTGTGTTGTGTTGTTTGTCTTTTCCGTCTTGTTCAGGTGTTTGTTCGGTTCAGATTATTAGATTAGTTTCAATCCAGTCTAAATCCAATCAATGAATTTGGTGTCGTCCTCGACATTGCAGATTCGGAAACATGAGTATTCCAGAGACTTGAATATAGTCATATTTTTAGGTTTTTGTACATTTTCGTTTTATGTTATTAACATGGATATTGTTCGCACATGCATAAAATGAATTTGTATGCATCTTTGTTATCTTTGTGAGTTTGCTCTCCATTTTATTTTTAGTCATATATGCATATGAAGGTAGTTTGCATGAAGATGAAGATGACATATGAAAAGCTCGCACAAAGATGAAGGTCGAAGATAAGAATTGAGGACTCGAAGATTTAAGGGAATTCTGAATTTAGGTTACAAATCTACTAACTAAAATTAAGCAAACCTGAGATTTTTTAATGAAATCAGGTCCTTTTGCAAGCGCGGGACCAGTTTCCTCAATTAGGTCAGCAGCATGTAATGCTTTAACGGCAAAACTAGCATCCCATATTTGACTGCCACAACTCTACATCATAATATCATATGCATATGTAAATTGTGCGTCATATATGTATGTATTGATGGTATATATAGCTACAACAATCTCTATCTCTATAAAAAAAAAATTGTTACAATCTCAATCTCTATATAAAAAGGTGCAATAACAACAATTTATTAAAGTAATTATCAATAAGAGGGTATTCCATTCCTCCCAAAATATATGTCACTGTTAAGTGGCATTGCCAAGACTGTAAGCTTAGAGATTCAAACTTTTGAACTTGAAGTAATAAAAAGTTTAGAGGATATTCCATTCCTCTCATGAGATCGAACCTGTAGTTATGCCTTTTTTTTTAATTGCCAGTATTAGTAATTAGTTGTGGTAATCAATTTATATTGAAATATGATGATATAATATATATACCTACATAGTCATTTCATCTTCAGAAACCCATAAATAGTCTGGGAGCCTTGCAAGATGCTTCTTGAAAGCATCTCCATTTGGATCTTCCACCCAACAAGCTAGCATGCATAAAACCTAATGCATGTATACACATGTTAGGATCAATATGTTGATTTCACTTTAATTAATTCATATGACTGAATAATCAATATAATTTAGGAAATGAAATTTTTTGGAAGTGTTTTAAGTTTGATTTTTCATATCTAGTATTTACGAATTTATCCTTAATATTACATTTTATTTGCACTATTAGCCTTTATTATACACCTCTTGCATTTGTCAGTTATGTTACATTTTCTGATTTGCGTTGACCACATTTTTTGTCCTTAACTAGAGATGAACGACATTCATGTGCTCATTCATCACACATCACACTAGAGATATAAGAATCACTATTTTTAGTTCATGAATTCGAACCATTATTACACCTGAAGAAGACATTAATTGTTGCAAAATATTAGGTACTCTATTTACAAGTTTTTTTTGGTTTTTTATGAATTTGAACAATAAAAGCGACAAATTTGATACGACAATGTGAGTTGTTGTGACATTTTAAAATTTTAAGTGTGTTATTTCTAACGAAAATTGTTACAAAGATTAACGGTACAAATATAATATAACATAAATGACCATTTTTTTCAAATAAATAATTAAATAATAAATCCAAAAAACTATCAATCTTAGAAACGTCAAAGATTATAAATGTTGCATACTGTTAATTATAATTATAATGATACTTACCTTCTCCACACAGGCAATATTTATGGATCGACTATTCTCATCTTCATAGTGAATATGCTTCATTGTTACCTCAAGGGCTTTTTCTCTAACCAACGAGTCAAAAGTGGCTCAACAAACATGTATAATCCATCCCATATGAGATCTTGAATCAAAGGATGGGGATAGTGCAGATCTTCCTACATACAGAGAATGGAAATGGATGGTTAATTTTTACTTCTTCGATCACATTTATATCTAACTTTTTCTTTTTCAAATTAATTGAATAACTGATGTATCTGGACAATTATTCAATTAATCTAAAAAGAGAAAAATTGCTTATAAATGTAACCTGACCGAGCATGTGACAATTACATTACCTACTACTCCCACCGGTCCTATTTACAAGAGACATTTTAGTCAACAAAAGTTAATGTATTTGCTCTAATTCTTTAACGATATACATCAGTTTTAGTTGACCCAAATTTTTCTTATAAATAGGACCGGAGGTAGTAATAAAAGATGAATTGATGTTACTCATTTGAGTTTTTCTTTTTTTTGACAAAGTTACTCATTGGAGTTAGCACCAATTAAAACTATTTATTTGTATTTTTTTTTTAAGAAGAAGCTAAATTAGCCCACCTAAATTGGTACTGGGGAGAATCGAACCTGAGACCTCGAGGAGGAGCACACTCCCAGATCCCAAGCCAATACCACTCAAATGAATAGTTTTGATCGGAAACAACTCAAATGTTTGCTCACTTTTTTTTATTGGTAAATGAGAATTCGCCTAATTTTTATTATTGATGTGATGCATTGTGAGTAATTAATGACAGAGATCTCAGGTTCGATTCCCTCTGGTGCCAATTTCAATGGATTAAGTCTATACAGAGCTTGCTCTGGCTTTAAACGGGGACCCGCAAGTAGGCGGTGGGATTGGTCCCCTCGATTAGTCGATTCTTGGATCGGATACCGAGTTTTAAAAAAAAATGATAGAGAAATGATATATGTACAATCATTGCAAGTAAATGAGCATTTGTCTCTCACCTTTGCACATTGATGGCGTGCTTTTTTCCAGTTAACATTTTCATAAGGTTGAGTAAATAGCTCTTCTCTCAATTGTAATATAAACGGTGTGATTGGACCTACAAACCTTTTTCCATACAAGTAAGAGCTAGGCAAGTATACCAATCGACAAAAGCACCACATTTGACCTACAATAAATCAGTTTGAGAATGAGATAGAATAAACTCTCAATTAAAAAATAAAAATAAATAAGCACTTGTATAATAAACACTTCTACAGTCTCATATTGAGGGTTCCTATTTTAAATCTGCCAAAAAAATAAGAAAATGCTATCAAGTGTATCTCGGACAATGGTTAAGGAAACATATATAATAAAAAGGAAAATAGTAACAAGTATCCTAAGGGCATTGTTTAAGCATTTAAAAGTAGTGACTTTTAAATTGAAAATTGTATAGTTATGACTTTTACATATGTTTGACTTGTATTTTCTAAAAAAAAATTTGATATTTTAAAGTAACCATTATTTCAAAAAAGAAAAAAAAATGAGACGGAGGGAAAAGTTGATACCATGTAATACTTAAGTTAACTAATAGATGATTACCTAAGTTATAACCTAATATAGTGAAGTAGTTTCTAGATGATAATGGATAATCTCAATGAAATGCTTGGAAAAGTAGAGATTGAATTAGTTAAATATAAAATGAAATAAAAGAGTATTTTTAATTAATAATTAATTTTATTCAGTTTATATTAAATACCAAAAGATAATTTAGATTTATACTTAATATTGATCATTGTGGTCCCCGTGAGCACTCAGTTTGCAAGCCAACTCACCGAAATTTGGACGACAAGAATCGAATTTGAGTCTTTGATAAGAGCAAACTTTACGATCTCAAGTCAAGACCATCAAACAAAAACAAGGATCAAAAGTAATGACTTGAAATATTTGGAGGGCCATTGTTTGAAAAAAAAAATTAGTGGAATAATTTTTATTTTTATTTTGAATTATTTATAGGAATCAAAAAATTATTCAACCCTTTAATTTAATGGTACAATTGAAATAATAATTATTTTTTATATTTAAAATATTAAAGATACTTATTTTAAGATATTTAATTTTCTTTTACCAACAGAGGGATTGATATAAGGTAAAGACTAACTAACTACTCAAAAAATTTATTCAACCTGGATGCATTGGAAGAAATGAAGGAAGGATCCAAAACTCAGGAGGTATTGGGTTGCATCCTCGCCAATCAAATACACCAAGTATCTACAAGTGCATTATTCATTCAAATTAACAAGATACATACACATATATATAAGCATGTTATATTAGTCAATGCATTTGTAATATTTATTAAAAGATACCGAAAGCCAAGCTTTCCCCCATGAAGGTATATGTGTTACACCACCGTGATCATGAATCCATTTTCTTGCTCTAGCACAAGCATTATCTTGACCTTCATGAGGCCCTTCTCCAAGAATTCGCATACATATGTAGCTGAATGTAGTACAGTACATAGTACTATGAGCCTCTATGTGTAATCCCCACCCTCCATCTTCATTCTTCAAATAAAAAAGCACATAGTTACTCATTATTGATGGTATGAAGATATGCCAAACTTCATAGTTAAGCAAAAGGATTTTATAAAGTGATCATACAAGAAAATTAAGAGAATAAAACTCTCCTTTTCATTTTTTTTTCTTTTTTATTTTTGGGTTTCTCATAGTTTTCCTCTATTGTGGTATTAATCTTATGTAAGGTGTGACGGATATTAAACGTGTGTATCAATTTCAACTAAGATAAAACAAGTGTACTTGGTGACAATATATGTAGCGAAGAGTCTCTTTGCGATACTCTTCTGAAAATATTGAATCAAGATGCCCTGTTATATATAAGCAGAAGACCTGCAGTGTTTTGAGCAATAAAAAAAACTAATGTCGATTAGTGACTAGAAAATAAGACTCGTGAACTTTGATGAAGTAATCTATTTTGACATTCAAATTTTGTCTATGTAACCTTAATTTCATGATTATTTGATAAATTGACTCCATGTGTCATGAAAAATGAGTAAATCATCTTCTTCATTCTTGAAATTGTATAGGGTTGATCATTTTCATTACCAAAATTTACGAAATTGCAAAAACAATGACATATAAAATTTTATTTAAAATATTATTTTTTTATATGTAATACATTGATTTGGCATGGCTTATGAGATAAATATACATAACATTTTTTTTTTGATGATATAAATATACATAACATTCATGTGTTGATAAATATATCTATCGTACGGCTTGTGAGATAAATATATCAATTGACAATCATATTCATAAATTATATATTTTTGTTGTTTTAACATGGAAAAGGTTTTTTAACAAAAATCTTATTCATGTACACGATATTGACTATATAGTATGATTCATAAATTTTATTATCATAGTGGACTATAAACAAAAATACTACTATTAATGATAATATTTTGCTTTGTACTTTTATATATTTATCAGGTATAAATATATGTCTTGTGTTTTTTTTATATTTAGCAATAAAAATATGTGTCTCATTTTTTTATATTTATCAATGACAAATATTTGTATTGTGTTTTTTACATATTTATCAGACATAGATATTTGTCTCATATTTTTTTTAAGTTGTCTTGATTTATTTTTCTCAATGACTAAAATTTAGTTTATTTTTCTTAAAAACTAAATTGAGTATCGCAGATTTTTCTAAAGACTAAAATAGATCTTCAATCTATGAAAAAAATTATTTTTAAGATGAAAAATACATTTTATTTTAAAACAATAATATGGATTCTAACTATACTTTTTTTTTTTAGTAAAGGATTCTAACTTTACTTAAAAAATACATTTCTCAAATGTATATTTTCTTAAGGGCTTTTTTTTTGTGGTGGTCAGGGTTTGAACCCCGGACCTTGCATATATTATGCATTATCCATATCAACTGAGCTAAGCTCACGAGGACTTTTTAAGGGATCTTAATTGTATATTATTATTTATAAGAAAAGAATGCATATTATTATTTTAAAATAAAATGACTTCTCTTAAAAAAAATAAAACACATTATCTAAAAAAAACACTTTTTTTGTGCTTTTAACATCAATTTTTATGATTAAACATTATAAGACACTATTTAAGCCTAGCATTTTAGCCTTTTTGACTTTACTAATATAGCCTATGTACAACTACTAAGTAGCCAGCCTCAGTAAACTATGATTTATAAATGTCTTATTAAAAATAAATAAGGATTAGGCATAATTTTTCTAGGAGGATTTTCTCTTCTTGCCTTATTGTAAATTGTAATAGATAGTAAAATCTCTCGCGAGTGAGGGGACTAGAGGTATAAAAATAAGGAAAAAAACTTAGGTACAATTCCTTAGATGCTTTTCGTATGGTTCTTAACTAAATTCAGCATGATTTCCTTAAATCCATAATTCTCTTATAGTTTGTTATCACCAAAAAGGTTATATTTTTAGTTAAGAACCATACAAAAAAACACGTAAGGAATTGTACCTAAGTTTTATCCTAAAAATAAACATGTGTAGCACCTCTTCTCAAATTTAGTCTTAACATTCACTCTGATACAACGAGGTCTTACACCTCTACTCTACTAGTCCTTCTATTTTATTTTTGAATTACCATGATATTGGTATGAAGCAAGGAGATTACAATGATTATATTAAATTTGATGGGTTAATTAACACTAACCAAGGGAGGAATAAGAAATAGAGGACCCGCAATTTGGGCTGGCCAATGGCCATCACTAGTCTGCAATGCTGATAGATGATGTGCAGCCCTTCTCAAAATGGTTGTGACTTTTTCGTTTGTTATATCCTCTTCATCTTCTATCTTCACAGTAGGTATTGTCTGCTTGAAGTTTTTTTCTCTTAATCTGCACACAACAAAATTATAAGTAGTAGAAATTAGAAAAAATTACGTTCGCAATCTTTTAAGTTCCACCGTTCTTTTAGAATTAGTAGTTAAAGTTTTTTTTTCTTGAATTGATCTTTTATGTTAGACTTTTTTTTCATGAATAAAAAGCATGTATTGATTCTCTCCAGCTTAATTTTAGGGTTTGTTTACTATTTATTTATCAAACCAAATGCATCTGATGAGATTTACTATCAAACAAACTAGACTTTCGACCTGTGCGACGCACGGTTCCTATCGACTGTTATAATGATCAATAAGTTATATTTGACATGTGCAAATTTACACATATTAAGAAGTTTAAAATAATAAATTTGTATTTTTTTTTAAACAAAATAATAAGTTTGTATTGAAACGTACATTTTTTATTAAATATATAATTTTTTAATTAAAAATATATTTTTCAATTTTTTTTTACTTTTAATTGTTTTAACATGTGCAATGTTGCACATGTTACAAATCCTTATTAGATATACAATATAGCGATAAAATGTGCCTTAATATGTCCTTCAACGACGTATGAATCTTATCAAATTGGTAACGTATTTGAAAACATCACTATTATTTCTCAAGTAATGATTGACTAAAGTAATTTTGATGAGATTATTGCAAACTCTCTTCGAATATAGATCTCATCCAAAGGGGTTAAATTTACAACTAACTTCAAGTAATCATACGAATGATTAGTGTTTCAAGTAACCATACATACGATTAGTGTAGTAATCAATAAAACTTGTAGTATTAAAAAATAGCACATTAAAAATGATTTCAAAAATAGTATTTAAGAATAGCAAAAAGGATTAGCAAAATCAGGACATAGTAGGATACACAACATCCATATGAGAAACAATGTAATAAAGAAAGAAAGAAGCAACTACATATGGCTGATACAACAAAGATTAAACAACATACAACATTGGTATTAAATTCAGTGTGATATATTCTATATATAAATTTCATAGTGTTGATATACTTATCGTTGTTAGGATTGACGTCGATGCTCAATGGTGTTGTCAATATCAATTAAAAGCAATCATACATAAAACTCAAACAAATTTTGTGTCTGACTTACAATCTTAATAGGAATGATTTATTTATAACATTTTTTTCTCTTACAAATGCTACATAACATGAACAAAGGATAGCAAATATGACAAATATTGACTTTACAAAATCAGGTATGTTATCAAACATATCTCTTTTGGATGGTACTATACGTGATAGGTAGGTCAATTAAGCCTCAAGAGATGAATATAAGGTGGATCTGTTGGTTCATATTCCCATAAAGCCATATTTGTAAACGCAAAAATCGTAAGAAACACACCAAAAAGCAATTGCAAAATCTCAACTCATATGAAAACGAAAATGTAGGTAAAGATAACAACTTTTGAGGAAAAAAATCTCTTTGGCGGTGAATGAGGAATTTTGTGACATTAATGGCAGATTGACTGTCTATCATGGCTACCTCTTATGTAAAGGGTGATATCTTTGTTGTTATGGAAAAATAAATCTCAGTGTGTGTGTATATATAGTACTTGAAATAAGTCAATTGTCCATTAAGCTCTTGAGTAATGCTAGCAACACTCTCTTTTGAACACTCTCTCTAACACTCACTCTCTTATTGGTTTAAATCATTGTGGATCTATACATTGGAAATAGAACTCACACAAAGCGGTGGGACATACATTGATTCCATCCAAAAAAAGAGTGAGTGCTAGAAAGAGTGTTCAAAAGTGAGTGTTGCTAGCATTCCTCTTAAGCTCTTTCCTTTCGTGTTCCTCATAGGCATTCATCACTAATAATGATGCTTAATGTGCATGTCTATTTCCAATGCTAATTAATTATTTTGTTATATAACTTTCAAAAACGGTTTGAATGCCATTAGTACACATTTATATCGAGTTTGTATATTTCAATGGATAATTAAAACACACATTCATTTGCATTAAAAGGATTTGAGAATATGAGGGAGTGAAATCGTAATTCAAAATTTCTTTAACGTTGTTTTAACAGTCACAATTGCTTTTAAATGAGAAAGTCAAAGGATATTATGAATGATGATAGGAATGTATTTTTGAATTTCAAATGAATGGATGATGATTAAGATAAGAGTTTATGAGTATTTAATTTCTTTTAAATGAGAAGGTCAAACAGATGAATGATTTGACTTTGTTTGTTGGTGCTGAACTGCCATTCAAATTCGAAATGAATTGTCTTAAACTATTTAATGAATGACAAACAATTTAAAATGAAATGAATTTATTGTGTGTTAATGGGATGAGGAAGACAAAAGTGTGAATTAAATGCAATAGAATAAATTCAGATCGACTGATTAGGGAATGCTCTCAAATTTGAAATGAATTGCCTTAAATTATTTAATGAATGACAAACAATTTGAAATGAAATGAATTTATTGCGTGTTAAAGGGGTGAGGAGGTCAAACATGTGAATTAAATACGTTAGAATAGGAGAAAAATTGCTAGGTTAGATTTAAGGTTAGCTTGACCAGACACGCTTTAGTAAGTAAGATGCATGCTTAACATTAGACTCGTACTATTTTAGGTTTATGCATTCGAACCATTGATCCAAAACGAAGACATTTATGCAAAGAAAAAAAAATTAAATACTCTACTTCTAAGGGTTTTGGATATTTGAATTTAAATTAAAAGAAGAAGTAAAAGCAGAAAGGAAATTGACTAATCTCACATGTTTATATGAGTTATCTAAGGGTCCGTTTGGTAAGTCTAAACAATGAGCTTATAGCAAATAGCAAATAGCTTATAAATTCGTTTGACTAAAAAGCTGTATTTGGTAATGTTTTTCACCACGAGCTTATAACTTATTCCACGAGTTTATAAGCTATTTTTCAGACGTTATTCTAAGTAGCGTTTGAGCTTATACCTTATTGTTTTTTCTTCCATTTTTATCCTTATTATTTTATCAAAAATCCACTTTTATCCTTTATAATTATAATTTAAAATATAATACATATTATACTAACGACTTCCGTTGTTTAAAATTTAAATACCTTCTTGTATCCAACAAAAATACCTTCCGTCTTTTGTTTTTTTTATTTATGAAAAATATACCTTCTTTTTTTGGCGGAATTTTTAATAAATATTTTTTTGTACAGTATACCTTCCGTTGTCAATACCTTCAAGTAATAATACATATACTAATAATATTGTTAAAAATACATATACTAGTTCTACTTTAAAAAAAAAATACATATATTAATAATACCTTCGAGCAACGACCTATTGTTACGTTTAATTATTTTATAAAGTATAAACATTTAAATGAAATAAATATTAGAATTAAATTATATTAAATAAAAATTAATTTAATAATATAATATAAATGATATATTAAACTAATAAATTTAAATTACTAAATTTTAAAGCTTAAATATTAATTAATATAAATTTTATTATGAATTAGGAATATCCTTTTATGTCTTTTTACATTTATCAGTTAGTTGAACCGCTATTTTTACCAAACACTTCAATTAGCTTATCAGTCATCAGTCACCAGCCATCAGCTATAAGCTATAAGTCATCATCTATCAGCCATCAACTATAAACTATCAGCTATCTTATCTGTTATCCGCTATTTTTACCAAACAGAGCCTAAGTACTTGACGATTGTATCTATAGATAATAATAAAGCAAACTTAGTATTTTGGTTTGCCATATTTCATCCTCTAAGAATGCTTACTTCTTTTCCTTAAAAAAAAAAAAAAGAATGCTTACTTCTTTTAAACTTGCTATTATTTGTAATATTTCCCTAATTATTTTTAAATTGTTTTTTATTTATTTTGCTTTTAACTATTGTTTTTTAATTTTGTAGTAATTAAATACTTGGATTGGAATTTGCACTCTTCCGATGCATTTAAAAAAAATTGAAAAAATACTATGTATCTGTTGAGATTGATTGGAAGTTGCACTATTTTGGTCCATATTCTATTCAACGGTCCTGTTGTTCTTCTTTGGAATACAAAAAACCTTTTTTTTTTCTTTTCATTTTTCTCTCATAGGCATCCCGTTCTCTGTGTGAATATAATAATGCGGCTTCGTATTTGTTGCATATGCGTTTATGAGGCAATGAAATATGTGATAATTAATGAAGCATCTCGACTAATATTGTATCCATTGAGAAGTATGTAAACTGCCAATATTGTATCCATTGAGGCTAAAAACAAATTTCTTTTCAAATATAACAATATTCATAACAAAGAAATTAAACTCTTATTATTAATGAAATGTTATAAGCATATTTTCTTTAAAAAAAAGTAATATGATTAATTTAAAAAAATGTACTAATTAACTCCATCCCAAATTAAGGGAGCAATTTGCTCATTTCACACCTATAAAGAAAAATGTATAAGTGAAGGAGAGAGAAAAATGGTTTTAAGTGCTCTTGTCAGGTATTATTGCATTCTCCATTATCATAAAGGCAAAGTATAATATTTTGAATTGAGAGTGGTGAAAGTAGTACTAATTATAGTTATAATTGGGGAAAAAGTAATTAATATTGTATTGAAAAGTGAAATGAATCGGTTATTTTGAAACAATATTTTTTTACAAAAGTCTAACCTATTACAGAAAGGAGGGAGTATTGTGCATGTTTATTCATATGGAGCACCGTGGGGTTAGATGTTACATTCTTCCCATTGTTACACAGTGAACAATGCTTATCACAAGAGGTGGACACGACAACATCTATCCGATTAACAATCAAGTTTTGATTTTAAAAGCGGTTCCACTTAAGATAAATATTTTTGCTTTGCGTTTTCTTTCAACCGTTTTCCGACTAAGGACAAGTTTGTAAGATGGAGGGTTTCTTTCTCTTAATGGTCGAAATTGTACGGGAGATTGTGGTTTGATTGAAGTCAGAGACAATTTATTTGTTAGATGTGATTTTTATGGCAAAATATGGTCTCTAATTCAAAGTTGGTTAGGTTTTTCAACAGCATCCCAAGGCAATTGATTAGATCATCTAGTTCAGTTTGGTGGGTTAAGGGGTTATTCGAAAAATGCTCGGTTGACTCTTAATATTATTTGGCTCTCAGTTGTGTGGATAAGAAGGAGGAACACTTGCGATCATTGAGTGAAAAAATTAAGTTTCAGTCATTTTGATGGTTGAAATCGAGATATGTTACTTTTGATCTTGATTACCCTTATTGAAGAGAATTAATCTTATTCCTTGTTTGGCTAATGTAACTTAACTTGTTTCCCTTTATATTTTTTTTTCTTTTTTTTTTGAAAACTCGATATCCGATCCAAGAATCGACTAATCCGAGGGGACCAATCCAACCGCCCACTTGCGAGTGCCCCGTTTAAAGTCAGAGCAAGCTCTATATGGTTGAGGGGACCAATCCCTTTATCTTGTTTTCAATTTTTCCTTGTAATGTGACCGTGTATCTTTTTTAGGTCTTCTCTAACATAACTTGTGCTAGAAGAACTTCTTTGATTTATCAATATATTTCATTTTGACCTTAATAAAAACTACACATTGCATGTTTATCATGAAAGGGGGCATATATAATTGATATTAAATTACCTGAAAACGCCAAAGGAGATCACCACATGCCTTAACCTTGAAGCGATTGTTGTAGAAATGTTGACGAGCAGCTTCAACTTGAGCTCTTTCCTTAGGAGTACCAGCATTTGGATCAAACTCCCATGTCTGCCTCCCTACAAAGTTATTTGTGCTGAATATGTATGGATCCTTCCCACCATCTGCTATCTTCAGCCTCCACATCTTATCTTATATATTGTATTAATTTCTTCACTTTATTATATTTCAAGATTGAAAAGCAAAATAGATTGAAAAATTTCCAACCATGAGATTTGTGTATGTAAAGCTCAGTATATATCGAGTCTTAAGAAACAATTTATTTTAAAGCAAGCAGAGTTGGTAAAATGCTCAACGGCCTCAATTTATGGTAAACACAAATAAAAATTGAATACAACATATGGTTGAATAAAAAAGAAAAAAAAACAACGTTCACTTTTATTCCAATTTTGTATGTTTAGTCAAAAATTTAGACCAAATAAATTAACTTTTATTGCCCTAATTTTCTTTCATACTATATTGCATCGGATGAGTATTATAATTCTCTTTATTTTCAAATTTTCAACATTTCTTTTTGAGAGCAAGTCACCAACACACTTATATTATTTCATTCATCAAAGTAAAAAAAAATATTAGAGAAAATAAAATCAAGCAGATGGTATGAGCGACAAAACTAGTTTGTCTCCCAACAAAATAATTTGTGCTAAATATGTTTAGGTCCTTCCCACATCTGCTATCCTAGCCTTTTTATTTACTCCCTCCGTCATAAAATAAGCGACATAGCCGACTGTTTTACATATGTCAATACACATCTTTGATATTTAACATCTTTAATCATATATTAAAAATAATATGAAAATTTGATGTTTTGAAAATATTTAACGAGACATATTTAACAACATCTTATATATTATCGTTTGTCTTCATATAATACTAGAAGTAGATGACAAAATATGTTATTTGACTAGTCCACGTAATCAAATGAGATCACTTATTTCAAAACAGGTGAAGTAATAATTATATTACCAAGCTTACTTGATTAAAACAATGGTGAAATTCTTATAAAAAACGAAATTATAAGCTGTGATATTGGAGTCTCAAGAAACAAAATAACTTCAATTTATAACAAGAGTATGATACCATTTAATTTTAATTTTTTTTTTTACAAAGGTGCCGTTTAAATTTATGATGATACTTTACTATTTAATTCATTTATAATGATGAATTAAATAATAAAGTATCAACATAAATTTAAACGGTACCTTTGTCAAAAATTTGGAATTAAATGGTACTGTAATGTTGTTATAAATTGAAGTTATTTTGTTTCTTGAGACTCCAATATCACAGTTTATAATTTCTTTTTTTTTAAATGCTAAAGAAACAATTATTTTAAGATATAGAGTAATTATTCACCTATTTTCGCAAATGGTTCTCAATGCATTAGAGAGCAATATTCATTTGGCATTGAATGCAAATTACTCTCCTCCCTTACGTGAATGTAGAACTCACTCGAAAAAATAAAAAAATTAGCAATAATAGGTTTATTATGCGAGGTTTTAAATAATTTTATGACGTTTTTTGTTTTCAACACATCCAAATCTTATAAAGCGGTGTAGTGGCCCACCCAAGAAAATAAAAAATAAAAAATCATAGATTAACTTTGTGAGATTTTAAACAATTTTTCATTGGTTTAAAATTTCGGCAATTTCACAAGTAGTATATATGATTTTTGTCGTGTCTATATTAGCGGAGGTTTACAAAACTTTTAATCTGTGGGGAATTTCAAACCTACCTTACAGTGTCTCTCAACTAAAACTTGTTTCAATTAACATTTGTACTATTAAAAAATTAATAATTTAGTGTTCCTCCCAAGCCTTTATTTCTGGCTCCGCCACCGGTAGAGCCCAAGTAAATTCAGATGGGGATTAAAGACTCATCATGGTACTCCACTACCTGCCACGTGACGTCATGGTGAAAATCTCTAGATGTATCCTAGACTAGAAGTTTCGTTGGTGGCCAATTGGAGATGAAACAGGAGTGAATGACGTGGCGTTGGCTAAACGTTTGGAATGGAACGGTATACTAAATAAATGCACAAGATAATTCAGTTGGTATAGGGATTAATGAAGTGTTTGTAATTAAAGACACATGATGGTATTCAATGGGAATTAAAGAAGGAAAATTGCTTTTCTCCCAACAGAACGTCCAAAGGAATTTCTTAAAATACTTCAACGTGGTTTAATTTACGTAGGTGTATAATCAATATGATTTAAGTCATGTTCGATATATTGGTACATTTAACGTGAGTTAAACCATTGCGTTATGTTATAGAAACAAGACAACAACGATTTTGTCATAGGAATTTCCAAAAGTCCCAAGTGAGATTTTGTTCTCTCTCAAGTTTGCGCTTTTCACCAATATTAAGTCAATCAACGTCAATTACAACCTCAAGATCAAGTAAGTATTTATTATGCTATTGCATTGACTTTTTTTGGTTTAGTTGTTAGATATTTTGGATAAATTTCACATATTTAGGGTTTTATAATTTGATTTGGGTGTTAGTTTTTGGGATTGTTAATGATGAATTAAATTAGAAAATGTTGTTTAGATGTTGATTAGAATGGGTTTGACTCAAATTGTGGTAGCTTAGGGTTTAGAAATTTTTAGATTTTATGTTGATTGAATGTTACACTATAGGTGTTTGATAAAATGTATCGATGAATTTTCTTTTGATTTTTGCAATGTTAATGATGACAATCAACGAAAAACTCATTCAAACATTTCATAAAACACTTGGAGTGCAAATTATACATAAACCCTAAACTAAAAACTACAACATAAATATGCAAACATCTAAACATTTAAGCATTATAAGTCATTTACATGTAAACATTGTATTATTTCTTGCCAAATTAAAAAAATCAAAATTTAAACAAACCCTAAAACTAAATAATTTCTAATTTAAGAGGAAAAATGTAACATATAAACATAAAATGTCAATGGCACTTGATTATGAAAAATTACTTGTTCTTGGAGTGTTAGTTGATTTAAACTTGAAGAAATTGGAATTTGGATGATTTGAGAGAGTTTTTAGATATTTTAGATGTGAAATGAAGAAGAATGGATAAATGAGGTATTGTATGACTTTTAAATGTACATCACGTGAGTTAACTCACATTGGATGTACCGAACGTGACTTAAGTCACGTATGTTGTATTGTAACGTAACTTAATGTGACTTAAGTCACATAGGTATAAACCTATGGGGGAGTTAAGTCACGTGGGGGGGGGGGAATTTAGGAAGATAAATTTTCTTAAAGAAGAACGTGATGGAAGCCCACTCTCAGTGTTCAACAACCTTAGATGGAAGCCCAAATAAGTCTCAAAATGAGAAAGGAGTGAAATCACTTGTGATAAAGTCAAAGGAATCGAACAGGATAAAGCCTAAATAAGATTTTTTTTGTGTCAAAGTTAACTAAGGTTCTTAGAGCATTAGTTAAAAAGGTAACAAAGGAAAATTTTGCATCAAAATGAACACATTTTATACTTTTAAGAGTTTCGCTACACATCTTTCAAGAAAACTTTACCATATTTACTTCCTTATTTAGGCGTTAATAAGAAAATTATAGAATTATATGTGATGAAAATATGTTAACTCTACTATTGGAAGAAAAAAGCGGGGGTTCAAGCCCCTACAAAAGATAATGTTTGGAGAGGCATTCGATCAAATCTCAATGTATATGCTAAAAAGATAATGTTTGTGCTGCCCGTTTTCTGCTAGAACATGTTTCTACTGTCTCCCTGTAGTGTATTAGGGTCGGGGCCTGTGTTTTGTTGCTCTGCGCCTCAGCCTTCTCTTCTTGAGAGGTGCTGTTTTGGCTTATATATTAATGCTGTTAGAAAAAATGTTGTATGAACCGAAGAATGTAGTGCCATAATTCAAAGAAAAATTACACCTAAGTAGAAGGAGTCTACCATGCTTACTGATTACTATTTCGTGCACTATTGGAAAATTAAAAGTGAACATATGTCTGTGAAATGGGATCAATCATTAACCCGATGCCACTTTCTATGATGAAAAACCGAGTTTTAAGGGAACCAAGATCAACAAAGATGACTTTGACGTTGGCATATAGATCAATTACATACCCATATTGAATATTGCAAGATATACTTGTTAACGTGGAAGACTTATGGTTCCCAACTGACTTTCTACTTCTCGACATGGAAGATGATCAAGTAATGAGATAGAAATTATCATAGATAAGGAACTAAAAAAGGATATTGTGGATATAAAAAAGATAGGAAATCGTGTTATAGATCTGAAATTTGCAATGGAACAATACATCTTTAATGTTATAGGTTAGATCGAGAAATAAGGTAGCATTATTGGGGATAAGGAATAGAAGAAGGATATCGTGGATGTAAAAAGGATAGGAGATCATATCTTAGCCCTAACATTTGTAGAGAAAGGATACATCTTTAATGTTATTGGTGCTTTTTTATGATAGGTCATCTTACGTTATTTCTATCATGTTTTTCAGTTATTTTCAGTAGGATTTAGCAGCAAAAAGGAGGAGTATAAGAACAGTTGCCTATGATTTCGGGACTTTTGTAATGTTTTCTATATTTGAGTCTATAATTCTAGTTTTCCCAAAACATAGCAATTTTAGGGGGTTTTTGAAGTAATTCACGAAGAAATCATGCAAATCAAGAACATCTGAAGAATTGTGAAGATTCAAGGAAACAAAGAATGAATATTCAAGAGGCCTCAGAAAACTTACAACAGGGAGGAATTATGTTCCCTAGTTCCGAGACAAGTTATTTGAAGACGAAGACCTAAAACGACGAAAAAATCGGAGAATTTGAGAGCGGAAATCCCTAGTATTCCTAAAACGACGAAAATCCCTAGTATCCACATGGATTGTTGTTCCAATTACACAATTCACCTTGCTTATTTGGGAGCGGAAAACAATAAATAGACACAATAAAATAAAAGATAAAGGAGGGGGGGGGGTGTGGTTTGCAATTTAGTTTGTTTGTTCAGAGCGAGAGTTTAGAAGTAATTTGTTTTGATTGCAGAATGTTAGTGGCGGTTAGAGTTCTTCGAATCCCCTTTATTCATTTGTTGGAATAAATTAATGGTGAAACATTATTCAGATATTGATTTTGCGTCTTCTATTTAAGTGATGAGTTCATGGGGTTTTATTTTCTACCATATGTCGAGTTGCACCTACTAATTGATAAGTGTCAAAAAGGAGTTAAATAGACTGTACATTTTAGGCACTTTGATTACTTGGTTTGCAAGTTATCCTGCGAAAAGCTCACAAATACTGAA
>Ga0228711_1002888_pt1 | contig 26654 bp, 13 predicted proteins | sample MedpolnodulmetaG_2_FD_177996 | JGI IMG/M metagenome (GOLD analysis project Ga0228711, IMG submission 177996) | Root nodule microbial communities from Medicago polymorpha collected in Santa Monica, California, United States - brown nodules | ecosystem: Host-associated > Plants > Roots > Nodule... | reverse complement strand
AAAAAAAAATTATATATATATATATATATATATATATATATATATATATATATATATATATATTGTAGATTAAATAGTTGTTCAAGAGGTGTCGCCTCACGTTGTAATAAGTTGACTTTATAACTTCCGGAGGAGAACAATGAGTCAATGTTTCAGGGCGATAAGAGAAAATGAAACCACATCTCCATCCAAAACTTTAAGGCGTTAAGTATACGTGTCACATATCATATATAGCCAATATTTTACCATATTCATAGGTGATGTGAGACTTAACACTCACACTGAAACCCAACAATCTTCCCCTTAAGTGTGAGTTCTCACGTCCTATAACCAGATCAAACACATGATCCAGCCTCCATTCTCCCACTAAATCGACCCAAAGCTTTGATACCGCTGATTGGTGATTGGGGTGTCTGGGAAAGTCGAGAGCAACAATGGACCAATAAAAAGAAAGTATAAAATTACACATGAGTTAAAAATTTAAATTGTTTCCCTACTTTGGCAATGGTTTCACACCGTGCACAATTAAACTTGTTAAGAGATTGTATTTGATGAAATAAAGTCTAAAAATAAATTTACAAGTGTGAGACATGTTTAAATTCATTCAATTTTTATGTAGCGAAGAAAGGCAACAACTTGAATATTTGAGCAAGCTACACTTGCTGGATGAAATAGGCCCTTATAATATAAACATCTGTATCCTCAAATTCAAATTACTTACAAATCATTCTTCATTGTGAATTTTGAAATTTTTATGCATGATTGTATGGTAGACTACAAATGTAAAATTCTAATACTCAAATTTCTATTAAATTTAACAAATCGTCTTGCTCTATCCTCGCATTTAAATTTTCCACTCATTTGGAATTTCAATTTTTAACATCATGAAACATAGTATAAGGTACAAATTTACTTTGATAAATGTGACAAGCTCCATTCTAGCCAACCATACCAAACTGTAATACTACCAGAAGAAACTAACATGAAGACTCTTTGAAAAATCAAGGTAGTTGAACTCCTTTATTAAATATTCAAATCTACCACTTCTCTTCTCCAAAATAATATTGAACCATTGCACTATATATTAATCACCCCTTACCTTAATTTAAAAAACATAAACCTACTACTAATGGAACCACTCAATTGTTTTCAAATGACATTAATACTAGCAGCCCTTATAATCTCCTCAATAAATTTAGTTAATGGTCAAATTACTTCATCATGCACATCCTCTATGATTAGCAGCACATTCACTCCTTGTGCTAACATCATAACAGGAAGCACTAATAATGGTTTAGTACCATCAATTACTTGTTGTGATTCATTAAGGTCTTTGATGAGCAATAATATGGATTGTGCTTGTCTTATGATGTCTTCCAATGCTAAAATTTTCCAACTACCTATTAACCAAGTTCTTGCAATATCTCTTTCACAAGCATGTAATATTAATGGAGCTTCTGTTCAGTGCAAAGGTGGAAATTCTATTTATTTCTCATTGCATCTAATCTAATTTTAAATACTTGTACGTTTTGACACACTTTAATTTCCCACATCTTTTTCTAATAAACTAATGAATTTCTAATAGTTTTTTTTCCCTTCTTTTTATGTTGCAGCATCAAGTTCTTCTTTGCCAAGTTCTCCCTTACCAGCTCTAGGCATGTATTGATTAATTAGCTGCTTTTATGTTTTCAATTCAGCCCAAGACTTTATTTTACTGTCAATTATTAATACTGAAGTGTTTGTTGGGCAACATAGTAACATAATAGTATCAGACACCTAGAATAAATAATGATGAAAAAAGAGAAATTGACACATAATATTTGTTGACCAAGTAAGAGAAAAATTCAGAGAGAAAAATATAATATTTTGTGAGATTCACTAATTTATTTTATTTATTTATTTATTAATTCATTCTTGTATACTTTTGACTCATGTTTTTTTTTTATACATCTGTTAAAGATTTTCTATGTATATTATGGTGTGACTTCTCATTTATCATCTCTTATTTTAGCCTCATGATGTTCTTGTTTATTTTTGTTGAATTGTGATGGTTTTGTTATTCCATTGTTTGCATTCTTGATCATGATAAAAATCAAGTTGTACAATTGGTTGTTGTGTTGGTCAAAACTTTTTTATTTTTACATGTTTTATTCATGACATATACAGTATGTTCCTACAAATTCAGAGGTTCGGCTCTGTAAGTGAAAAGAGGTCCATAATAAAATAAAAGCGTATTTTTTTAAAGAACAGTGTTCTATTTAAATATTTTAAGAGATAAATACAAGGTGTCATATATATGTGATACACCCAAAGATGAAAATCACTACCGTATACATGAGGAACCGCAAACCATCTTAAAAAAAAACACGCACACACCTAACACCAAAAGCAAGAGGACCCAATTCTAATAGGCCTAAAACAAGACAACAGAAGAGGAAGAATTTTGCTCTTTACCCAAACAGTTTTACTCATTCCCAAAGTAAATGTCCAAAATACCCCTACGCATGTTAACTCACGCTAGTGCAAATGGCAACGTGAGTTAACTCACGCTACGTGACTCGTGCCGAAAAAACACACTGAAACTCAGCGTGAGTTCTGAGTTAACTCACGCTGGTTTCTTCCACCCATATTTCAATTTTTTTAGCATAACTAGTGCATTGGCGTGGAAGTCCAATCCATGTTAAATTATAGCCATCCCTACCAATACGTTTTTCATTTAAGAATTTTTGTCGTATAGCTTAGGAAGAAAGAATAAGGTATGATATTTTTATTTCTTTCTAAAATAAAAGGTATGATATTTTTATTATTATAAAAAGTAACCGTCAAAGTTGATATACCCACGTAATTGGCTCTAGCTTTATTGAATATAATATAATATTCTAGCTTCATTAATGAAATTATAATCACATGGAGAGGAATGAGAAGAAAGAAACAAATGAGTTGATTGGGAAGGGGTGGGGTTTCTTTAATGAATTTATAGCAAGACATGATGAGTTGACAAACAAGAACAGAAACAAGCAAAGGTGCCACTTCTTCATTTGATTGTCTCACTCATACACCAACCATTTTTCTAATTCACGTGAGTTAACTACGTTGAGTTTTACACTAGCGTGAGTTAGAGCTGTCAAAATGGACCGGACCATACGGGTCGGCCCGTTTAGCCCGATTAATTATAGGGCTTGAGCCTTAAATATTGAGCCCGAATTTTAATAGAACTTTTTAACCCGGCCCTAAGAAGCCCGGTACCCGTTAGGGCTAGCCCAAACAGGCGCGGGTAGCCTGTTAGCCCGCATAACTAATAAAATCCTATAAATTATATATATTTTTCAAATAATTCTTTACTTAGTTGATTATCAAAGTAAAAAATAAAAGTAAAAATTCAATGAATTAACACAAATATAAATGTAATATAAAATTATATCTACTTGTTTCGTTATTTATAATTTTCAAGATCGAATATATAAATATCTATAACCATAACGTATCTAATTTATTTAAAATTGTTTTCCTCACCGTTTTAGTTTACGACGTTTGTACGAAAATGTTTACAATTTATTTTTGTGCTAGACATTATTTAAACATATTAAAAATATTATTTATAAAAAAATTTACAGGAGTAATTTATAGTAATTTTTTTTTAAAAAAATGTAATTTTTAATACGGGCCGGCCCGTTTAGCCCGCGGCCCGTGTAGGACCGGGCTCGGGTAGTATATTTCAAGCCCGTTTTCCAACCGGGTTTTTTGGCCCAGCCCGATAAAGCCCAAAGCTTGTTAGGGCCGGCCCGAATTTGACAACTCTAAGCGCAAGTTAACTCACATAAGGGTATTTTGGACATTTACTTTGGGAATGAGCAAAACCGTTTCGGTAAAGAGCATAATTCGAAGAGGAAAAGGAAATCAAATTGGGGAAGAAGAAAAGGAAAGTCTGATGGAGTGATTGTGATGGAATGCGTGGTATCAGAGAGAAAGAGAATAAGGAATTTTTGTTTTTAGTGGGGTAGTACTTAGTAGTCCTACTGGACTAATTTTTTTGAGGCTCATACCTAGGAGACATCCGGTTCCATTGAGTTCCTTGCACACCCCAAGGTCCGGCCCTGAACATATATATGAGAAAGAGCTCAGAATGACCAAAGGGATTGTTAGTTACCCACACACAAGATTTTTTAGCATGTTCAGTACATTTTTATGTCTATTTTAAATTGTTTATTTATTTCTAAAATGTAATTAATTTATGAGAAATTGTGTTGATTTGTTGAAAAACAATCATAAAAGTGAAAACGGTTATGTTTTGGCAGGCCCAACAGGTATTGAATCAAACAGCCCAACTCTTCCTTCAAGTGCTCCAACTCCCTTAAGTCCTCAAGGTAGTTTAAAACATTAAGATTTTATTTTCCCATCCTTCGGGTTTCTTACACACCCTACAACATTTCAAATTTATAATTCGAGTAGTGTAAAAACATGTTAAAAACATCCTACAACATCTCGGATATCATAATCCGAACTAGGTGAAAAGGTTGGGAAAATAAACTATCAAACATGTAATATTGTGCTTAGACTTTTTAAAATATTGGGCTGAATTTCAAGGAGCAATACAATTGGAGAAAAAGAGACAAAGCAAATGATTCTTGTCAGCTAAAAATATGAAGGAAAATATAGATGATTGTTACCATAACCTGATTGATTTTTAGACTATTTTAGTTTTTATGGCATGAATTTACTCATTGACTTGTTTCTTGTTATATAAATGATGCAATGAAATACTTGATAAGTTTTAATGTTTTAGAGATTAATTTGCTCAAAAAAAATGTTTTAGAGATTAATTGTTTTTGACAGGAGAGATTAATTTTATTTTTTTTTACAAAAGGAGAGATTAATTGTTATTATGCACATAGAATAAAACTTTTTTATATATAAATCAAATCAAATCACAACATAATATTACTATAATATGTTATTTTTCAAAATATGCACAAGGTTAGCATAAATGTGTTAAAAAAACATTCGTTAACAATGCATAGAAAATAAATCCCAAGTTTTAAAGTATACACAATGTAACATTTTTTTGAAAGAAAAAAAACAGTATAACTTTTAAAAATTTACAGACCTGAAATGAAATTATTTTCTTAACTGTCTCTCTTCACTTAATTTTTTGCTAATCTACCGTAAGTCCGTAACTAGGATCTTTGACCTCCACTAGATATTCTCAAATCACTTTTCTATAGTATATAAAATTATACAGTCCTTTGTACCCAAAAAAAATAAATTATACAGTCGTTCTATACTAAGTCAAAAAATTTCAAATATAAACTCTAGTAGATTAAAAGTTAATCTAACATGCCTTTGGAACAGATTCAAAAACTTTGGATGTTAATGACGCACAAACATATGAGAATCTGCAATTGGCAGAGGAATTGGCACCATCATCAGCACCAATGGAAGCTGCAGAAGCACCCACCGAAACATCAAGAATTATACCAGTCTTGACTCCTCTTCCTTCACTGTCTCCTCCGTCTTATTATTCGTTCTTACCTTCTGCATTATTCATAATCATAGCAATTGTAACGGTTTCTGGCATCCATTAAATTGTTGATGTATATCAGCATTCATAGATGCTCATAGGAATTTATGCCTGCAACTGGTTGCTTTTTGTATTAGTTTTTGTATGCCTTCTGAGTTCTGATTATACATGCATACACTTTAATAATGGTTATATATGGACCGGTTACAGTTCAGTGAATTTTATTAACGTTTTAGCATAAACATGATCTTGGCAGAAGATGGTATAATTAACTTTACAGGCTTGGTAATTTAATAAGCTCACGTTCAAAAGATGTCACAAACTTTGTAAAATGCTTAAAAAAATGAAACAATTTTTTCGCGGGAGTCACCATGACTTTAGTGTATTTTATCAAAGAGAATGATGAAAAGGAAATGATACGAGAAGAGTAATGTAGGAGAAACTGAGATAAACGTGTTGTGTCTTTTCGCCTTAAAGATAGGCAACCCGGATCTGTAAATAGACGGCTAGGGATTCGGGTTGCCTGCCCTTAAGACCCAAAAACATCATCTTTACCACCTATATAACTCTCACATTAAATACACTAAAGTCATGGTGAATTTCCCACCACAAAGGTAGGCGAACCATTTCCATCTATCTATTTGTCCAATGGATCGAATTCAAGCAACCAAATATAAAAGCTTTTGTAATACTAAAAACAGATTACATAACATTTCTTACAAACCATAATAACTGTCATAATTCGATTTTGTCCACTTTAATTTAAATTTAATTTTTATGTTTAAAAAGAAAGGAACAAATATTTGGGTTCATGTCTAAGTCAAACCCGTATTTACTTTACAGTCTTGAGTATCATACTATCATCTCAATTTTCTCTTCCCATTAGTCTTTTTTCCATTTTTGTTCCAAACATTACAGATTCATCAACCACTACTGCATATGGCAGCAGTGTATTTTTGCATGTGAGAATGGTGACTGTGAAACCTGTAACACCAAATCGTTAACTCTCATAGCCATTATCCTACCCTCAATAAGATTGTGAGCTGCAAATATTCATACTCAACAGGCGTTAACAAATCCATAAACTCTGCAGCTGCAACATTGAAACATGTACAATTTTTAACACTTTAAGAAAGAAAAAATTACAATTACAGAGAAACTGAGAAAATGAAAGTGGACAAACGACAAACCTTCTTAGGGACTTCGAAGGTAACAGAATGTCTTGACTCGATCACCATTGCAGCTAGCATTCCCTACCTACAAGTGAAAGGGTCCCAAATCAAGGACAAGGATAAGTCTTGCATGATATCTCAAATCCATTACTGTCAAGAAATTTCTGAAAAACTTATTCCATTAACTTGTGCAAGCACAATTCAAAAGTCCAGAATTTAAAAATGGATTTCATGGTCTGTAAAGTAGAGTTCGAATTACGGATAATTAATTGCAAAGTAGAATTTGAATTTTTCAGAAGCCAAACTCAAAGCAAAATACAAAATATTGATGGAATTTATGTTCTTGATGAGGTGGATTACCTTGTCTGGCACAGTTTGATGTATCAGTCGAAGTTCCCTCAATCAGTCAAAGTTGATATCAGGGAAAGAAAACTACATTCACATGTAGACATCAATAGAAATGGAAGTCGTAACCGTGTGAATGTGGCAATAACTCTTCTATTTCAATCCTGGAACTGGAGCAAGTAGAACCTTTCTTTATTTGGTTACTGTTAATAGACTCAACTTCTGCCAAGAATATGCTACAAACCGGTCTATGATCAGAGAATCTTGACTCGCCGCGAACATAAGATAATTGTTGTAGGCCACTTCCATACCACAAGATACGATCACACCTTCATGAATAGAGATTTTGACTAGATTAGAACTATATAAATAACAACATTGTTTCAAAATCCTTTGAAAAAAAAATTGTTTCAAAATAACAGCATTTGCCACTTTGCCAAGAAAGAAGAGTACCATGCTGGAGTTCTTCTCTTTTGTTTTGAGCGTCTATCATCACCTGCATAACTATCTGAATTGTTTGAATACTTATATGTGGGAGGGAAATATATTTTCCCTTCACTCCATCTGGTAAAGACACGGCCTTGCCGTTTCTCTATACACAGCTGAAAGAAAAAGCTATCACATGGTCAGGTAAATCTTAAAAGTAACTAACATGAGAAAGAAACATCACAGTTACTTAGGGGGGAAACTAACATGCCTGGTCATTCTTTAACAAAGTCTTCCAATCATGCATCTCAACAAGAGCTTTTGCTCCATGGTAAGAAAGTGCAATCCGGTAATTTAAATCCCCCAGCCAAATTATTCGGCTACACCAAATAAACCAGAAGTTTAGTTCTTGAAAATCAGGACTCAGTTGTGATATTCATTAAGATTCTCAATTTCATAGTATCAGATATACAATACTCCCCCACGGACTTAAATATAAGCAAAAAGGTATATATATTTAGACTACATACACCTACATTTTTACTTATATTTAAGACCAGAGACAACATAGATTAGGAGTGGAAATAGATCAGGGGCATACTCATGTTCCAGAATTGTCCGAGGAGAATTTGCATCACTTGTGTCAAGGACCTGAGGAAACCTTGTCTTTCTGAGAATCTCCATTACATCTGAATTTCTCCTAAGCTCATCACCATCCCTTTGTCCGGAAGTCAAATGACTACAGACGAAGCAAAAACTCGTTTGGCGCAATGACATACTAATTGATATTGAACCCTGCAGAAATCCAAGAAAATGAGATTGTCTCTTTCAAGCCTAGTACATTATAAACTCTACTGTTAAAATAAATTAGCAAATGTACCTTGTTTCCAAGATAGCCCATCAATCCTCTTCCAACACAAGACACTTTCATGTTATGAACATCATCTCTGATATCACTTTTCACCCAAACTGTTAGAAATACCCCTACCATTTGCTTACTAGCAACCAAACAGTATCTCGAGTTTCCTCTCGGTCTGTCACTGTCCTCGGTAGGGAAACAACCACTATAAGAAATTGGCGAATAATCTGTTGTAATTGGGGATTCACCAGCTCCATTTTCATCATCTGAGGAACCCCATCGACAATTGGTGTCATAGTCACTTGTCCTGTGACCAGATATCATTCTATCACAGACACTGAGACGACGATCAAGGCAAGTTTGTGGAAGTGACATCTCATTATCCATTCTCATACTACGACTCATGGCTTGGAAGGACCTCCGATGGAAGAAAGAGGTTGCCTTCTGCCTCATTGATCCCTCAAAATCAGCATCTAACTCTACAATAGGAGCAGGGATTGGAGAAGGAGTGTTGTATCCACCACTTGTTCCCGGAAGATTGTTCAGTGTCTTCCGTATAAGGGCTAGCCATTTTCTTGCAGGACCATTGTCTTCTGTTCCCAAAACATTAACGGCATTGAGAGGCACAATTTCTTGAAACCTGAGTCCAAGAAAATGCAAAAATATAATAATGAATTCTAAACTTTTTTCCTGACTAAAGAATATGATGACACTTTATATAATCCCTAAATTACCCAAGAACATAGATATCCGCAGGTGGAGAAATGTGAAGCCAATCTTCCAGACTTAAATAACTTGGAGGTGATTTCCCAGCCACGTTCCAAGTCGCAACGAATATTCTGCATTCAAAAGGAAAAATAAATAACTCGAGAATAAAATTCTTAAATTTCATTGTAATGGCAACAAACATGGTAATTAAGTACATGAAGCATACCTATAATTACATACATCTGAAACTTGAGCTTCACGAAGGTAATTCTTACCTCTTTTCATTCCATCTATGTACCCTCTGCTTGATCTCTCTATGTATTCAGAATTAAACATTTGATATTAGCAGGAGAAGGAGACCAAACAAAGAGGAAAAAATTAAAAAAAGCAGAATATGAAAAAACAATAAATTTCTAAAATTTCTGCAGAATATGTTTGGTTATGCGGTGGGAAATATTAATTTTGAGTAAATTGATTCTGACTAAAATTGAGTTGAAGGTAAAGTGATTTATGTTTGGACACATTCATGTAAAAGTGAGTTGAACAATAAATTTGAGTGTAAAAATCAATTCTAGAATTAGAAGCTACAATTTCTAGCGGCTATAAAAAGCATTAAGGCAATGACATTCAAAAGTTTCTAATGATGTTCAAGTAGAATCAATTCTACTATAGAGGAACCAAACAGTCAAAATCAATTCTACATCTCTTAGAATCAATTTTGGCTCGTCCAAAAGTGGAACCAAACATAAACGAGGTCTAAATTTCGGTCATGGTCGAGTTAGGGGTTTGGGAATGTTATGGTGTTAAGAAAATTGAACCTGTTTTGCTTTTTTTTATAGAACATGCCTCCACCTCTGAGTAATTCCTCCTATACTCGTCATCAACAACTAAAAAAGGAAAAACCATAAAGTTAATCACTTTCCAAGGTTAATATACTAAATTACTATACTATTCAATCAAACACAACCACAAAATAAACAAACTTATATTGACACAAAAGGGTTGAAAGTTGAAACAATTGAAGCAGAAAACAACAAAAGACAGATCTTGCCTTACAAGTAGCTAGCACACCCCCAAAATAGAAAATAAAAATTTCTTATTTTTTTGACAATATTTCAAATCCAATAACCTCAAATTACATTAAAATGGTGAGAAAAAACCCACCTTGACAAATGACATCATCTGCTTGAAAGTCTTCAGATTTGCTCTTGATATTGAACCATTTTTTTACCAATGTTTTTGGCCATGAAAGCTTCACCAAGAAAAAAAAATCACTTAATACCAAAAAATGTATATATAAATGAAAGTGAAATAGTTTAGAGTTGGCATTTGTGAAAACCTTGGTGGTTTTCTTCAAGTTTTCATCTCTCATTGTTGAGAAAACTTCATATATGAAAATATGAAGAAATGGTCCTTATTTTGTTGAGTGAGTGAAGCTATTACTATATCTTAGAAGCACAACAATGTTGATGATGACCCAGTTGGTTATTACAGCTTTTCTTTCAGTTTGAGTTGTGAAGTTTGAAACTTTGAGGATATAGAGGGTGAAGTAATGAAGAAGACAATGTAGAAGAGCACATGAGAGAGAGAGAGAGAGATATTATTGGAAAAACCTCGTTGTGAGTAAAAAAGACTAAAGAGTACAACAAGAATGCAAAGCAGCGAATTTGAAGGGGGAATAAAGGTGCAGGCAGGGAGGTGAGGTGAGGTAACGTTCGCTCTCTATCGAGGTCGAGGCCTTTATCTGCAAATTCAAACACTTAATACTTAATCCACCCGAGAGAGAGAGAGAGAGAGAGAGAGAGAGAGAGTACAATGTTTACATTGGTAGTGGGAACCCACTCACAATTCATTCATTTGGTCCCAAAAGCTCAGTTGGTGAGTTAAAAAACGTTGAAAGAGTTTGAATGAGAAGTTCAAAGTTTGAACTATGAGGTTTGGGTTTGATCTTAGGAAACTAACGTAAGTATTAAGATCAAGGTTTTACAACTTGAGAGTTTACCTCAACTCGTTTTGTCTAGATAAACTCACCTAAAATTAAAATTATGTAGAATTTATTATATGTATGACATATATAAGCTAATATAATATTGTAAATAGGTTAATAGTGCAAAATATGACTTAATTACAAAGACAAATTATACCAAACTACTATAATAAAACGTTATACTCAACTTAGCATCAAAATACAACAATTAACGCACAAAATCATAAGTTTCATAAGTCTCTAAGTATAAGTCATCCATAAAACCATCCAAAAAAGCAAGTTTCACAAGTTCCTAAAGTTGTTAATAAAACTATCTAAAAAAAAACTAGTTAATTTCTTCAAAAGGTCAACAAACACCACCACTGCAACCCTAACCAGCGTCGAAATCTGAATTTTCATCGTCGGAATCGCAACCCTAACTGGTATGTGCTCCCCTGTTCATGATTTGAGAACTCAGAGAAGAAAGAAAAAGAAACGTTTCATCTCATGAACGACATGTTACTGTAAGGATAAATATTCAGTAAACGTTTCAGTCTTTGGGCTTTTGAAAAAATGGCCCCAAAAAAAGGATCAATTTTTTTTGTTAGATGTAAACTCGTAAAACTCGGTAAACTCGGTCGAGTTTACACGAGTTTACCGAGTGTTAACTCGATCAAACTCGTCAAACCTTCCGATTTTATCAGAAACCGAGTTTAATTTTGCTAAATAAATAAAATATCTTTTACATTTTTGTCATATAATCTTTAGATAACAAAATATTCCTAACTTCATGTTCTCTCTTGTTGTTTCCTTTTGTGTTGTGGCCAATAGAAGTTGCGAAGAGAGAACTAGATAAGAGAGAATGTGGAAAGATAAAAAGAAATACAAAATAAAATAGATTTGGTATATTGTTTGGCATAAGAGAAATAAGATAGAAGTATCAAAGAAAAAATGTTATTATTTTATTAAAAGAGAAAAATATCATTGAGTTAAAGATAAAAATAAACAAACTCGCATTTTAAAAAACCAATGACATCTTTCCTCTTTAACCAAGGCCTCATGTAGGATCCAGCCTATTATGTGGTTACCTGAAAATACCCTGCCTTGCTAGCTAAGCTACAATAGAAGGGGGGGAAATAGAAGGAATTACACATTTTTCCATTTTGACAATAAAAATAAATAAATAATAGTAGTAGCAAGTTAGTTGAAGGTATAGAGCTATGCATGGTTATATAATCAAGCATGGAGATTTATCTAATTTATAAGATTGCATATTTAAATGCTTGTCCGGCCTATGTTCTAATGTTAAACAAAAAAAGCCCTTGTGTTTTTTCCTAATGCAAATTGTCCTAGGAATCATTCGCAAGACAATAAATTCCAAGACCATGAAACTTTTTCATTTGGGTTTCTTTAGTTCTTAAGTGGTTGATAATGCACAACGTTGGTTGAGAATCATGTATCTAAATCTTAACAGGTGAAAGGTCACACCCATCCACGTTTTCTTCCTTTAGTTTATGTTCCTCTAATAATTGTGCCAGTGATGCTTACTACAAAGGGTAGTATCAAAATTAAATATCAATGGGACCCTATCCATGCAATGCATAACTAAAAGGGGTAGTAGCGTTTACCCTACAATTTGAATCTTCTAATTGCCAGGTGAAAGGTGGCTTGTCCTGATACTACATTGTCAAGAAGATTAGGATCTATTATCCACAACAGGGGGTACCCTATAATTGGATTCAATAATGAAGCATATCGAGATCATTGATCAATGCTATGCCAAGTAAATGATCACGGTATAGACCGTTACTACTTACTAGAAAACATATTTACATCACACAAAAATGTTAAAATTGATATACTTTTTTATCTCTTTCAATTTAATAGTCTTATCCTCCTCGAACATCTATTCTTTGTGCAAAAAATCTTATCTCTTTGATCTTGTTTCTTTATGGTTGAGGGTGATAGCTTTGGTTGAAGTGTGTATGTCCTATCTTTTGTTTGATGTGAGACTCTTTAACAAGCCCCTCGACAAACACAATTGGACTTGGTTTATGGACATAGATAGTGGGTGACCCGATAGTAAAAATCTGATAGCAGCTGATCCAATGGATCTTAACAGAGAATCTAATACAATATTAAAAATTATTGATGGGTCTGACATAATTCCACAAAATCGATTTTTAAGATGACGATTACCCTCACTTAGAAATGGTTGATAGTAATAGATTAGCGGGGTAGTCAAAGAAGGCATCTTTAATTCTACTTTGACTAAAGTAATTTCTTCATCTCTAGGGTTGAATGTGGGTCTCTTACCATTTCTTTTGCTTTTCCAACCTTGATATTGATACATACCACACTCCCTTTTCTCCTACACTCTTTAATAATCGTTTGATCCCAAGGTGTCAAATTGGGATTCTTCTCTATTTTTTCATCCCCACTCTTTTGTATTTAGAATGTCCTTTTTCTTGCCTGTCATTTTCTTAACAATCTGGCAAAAGAGAGAGATTTACTGGTCCTGTTGTACATTTGTACTTGGTAATGCAGGCAGTGAAAGTGATGTAAACGTTATGGCTTTTAATTTCTCAACTACATTTTCATATACAATTTATATTTCCTTATAATTGTTGCCTCCAGCTTCTTCAAAAAAAAATATTGTTGCCTCCACTCATTACATTAAAATTGTACCCTTCTTCCCAATTTATTGATTCGGAAAAAGAAAAGAAAAATTGTTTTTCCCATCTGAGGATGTTTAGACCAGAACAATTTTAAAAGTTATAAGATGAGAAAAGAAGTTCTCTAAACATATATCTAGAATAATTTCGCACATATCGTTTTTGTCAATTTTAGCTCACATTTAGACAATCTTTCACAATAATATTTACTAGTTTTTTTTTAATTGTGCAAGAGCATCAAGGAAGTTTATGTAACTATCAACCTATCACTCCCCCTCATAATTTGCCTTTTCTTGGTCAACAATTTGAACTTTTTTTTATAATCAAAATATTGGACTTACTATTGCTCAATCATGGATGCCATTACTTTTTTTTTCTTTTTTTACAAAAAGAGGGCTGAGCCCAAAAAAAAAAAATTAAGCGATTAAACGAACATTTCGAGGCATGCAAGCGCCAAAAATATCATCAAAAAGGAGACATCGAAGCTTTCTAGGAGGAGTCTCAATAACATGTAAATCAAAGGAGTTTAAAGATAGACTAAAATTTGTTAACCAATCCGCTAATCTATTTCCTTCACGCTATATATGGTTGATTTGAACTTGCCAACTCCTATTTAGTTTGGATGCCATTACTTTAACAACATTGAAAAGGAAAACAAAAATCAAGGATTCTGAATAATGGAAAGCAATAAATATCACATGTGCTATTTTGAACGCACGCATGAGATCATTATAATATGAAGCAGTCGATATCCTTGTAACATGACTAGTTTTAGTTTGATACCAGGATAAAACGTTAACTAAATATTTATATAAATATTTTTTTTTTGTTATGACTAAATTAGTATTATGGTCTTAGGATAACAGAAAAATGTGCTTGATTTTAGAGGCAGAAACATTATAAATAAATGGGATACAAGAATGGCCTCCAACAATTAAATAGCAAAGCAGATCATAGCAGAGAACGAAGCCAACCCCGGCAAATGGGATTAATTTTGTTTTTGGACATTGATTCCAAAGTTGTGGTTAGTGTGAGCATAGTTTTAAACTCGGATCGGTCGTCGACTCGGTAAGGCTACTGGGTCACTGGTTCATTGGTTGAACCACTGGATCAACGGTCGAACCGCATGACTAAATCGGATTGAATCGAATGACTCGGTCCTTATGAAGAAAAAAAAAAGTATACTATTAAACCCTATGACTAGATCTCTTAAAAATTAAAAAAAAATTCAAGTCACATATAAATACACATAATTTTACAAACTTATTCTTCAAATTAAACCACATGATTAATACTTTAAAAAAAAATATTTACATTTAATCATATTAAACTAAATGACTCATCTAAAAAGTAATGAAAAACCAAAATATAAAAATTATTTTTAACAATATATCAATGCTTTGTATTAATTTATTTTCACATAAGCTTTGTAACTTTTGATTTTGTGCTGAAACTAACACTTTTTTGGTTGTTTGTTAACGTGTATCGTAATATTTGGGCTTGTTTTGAGAGGCCCATTATATCACTAGTCACTACTAAGCACCAACAACAAACCCTAATGGTTGCAAACACTAACGAATTATGCTCTTTACCCAAATTGTTTCGCTCATTCTCAAAGTAAATGTCTGAAATGCCTTTACGTGACTTAAGTCACGCTAGTGTAGACTTTACGTAAGTTAAGTCACGCAGCGTGACTTAACTCACGCACGTTATAGCTCAGCGTGAGTTAACTCGCGCTAATTGACCGGTTGTTACAGCTCAAAAACACACGTTTTTTGGACGTGGTCAATGCATTTTAATGGTTTTTACACGTTTTTTTTTAAGTTTTTTCACGTTTTTTGACCTCATTAAGTGCTATGCTACCTTAAACCACCTATAAATACCCTCACAAAGTTTCTCTTTTCTTCGCATTATCTCCTCCCACTCTCTCCCCCTTTTTCTCTTCTTCTTTTTTGCTTCTATAGTCTCTAGGCACTTTATACCCCTTTAGGTATATACCAGTGGCTTTTCGGGGAAGTAGTGGTCCACCGGGTTGGGGAAAAGGGCATCATCCCTTGTGGTAAAATTAGGTTTGCTTCCTTTTACTCCCAAAATCTTTTTACCGTGGGTAAAAAGAATCATCATGGGGTATAAAAGGAACCAAATTTAAATTTACCTCAAGGGATCTTGATGTCTTTTTCTCCAACAGGACGGATCACTATTTTCCCCAAGAGCTATTGGTATATACAGAAGAGGGTAAAAATTATTTTTCACCCCAAGAGGGTAAAAAGATATTAAGTAGATTAGTGAATTCAAATAAAATATATGTATTGCTTATTGTAATGTTTGAATGATATTAATAAAACGAGGGTTATATTTATTAATTTTGTTTTTTATTTGTATTTATTTTATGTTTATGATTATGTATTGAATAAATAATTGTTGAATAAATAAAATCAAATAATTACTAATATTGAATAAATAAAGTGAACAAATAATTTAGAATAAAGTAAATAAAATAATATAAAGTTACGTATGCGCCACTTAAATAAATTTGAATATGTGCCACTTAACTCAGCGTGAATTAGAATAAAAATTGTGTATTGAATAAATTCGAATAAAGTTACGTATTAAAAAAAATTGAAAAACCTTGGCGCAAGTTAAGTCACGCTAGTGTGTTTACCCTGACGTGAGTTAACTCACTCTATTGTTAACCTTTGCCTAAGTTAAGTCACGCTATTGTGGCTGGTTTTTCATGCATTGTACAATAGTTTAAACTCAGCGTGAATTCGAATAAAGTTGTGTATTGAATAAATTCGAATAAAGTTGCGTATTGAATAAACTCGAATAAAAGTTACATTACATTACATAAACGACATGTATGTCAACTATATATGTTCTTAAATATGTCCTATCATTATATTACATTCGGGAATGCATCTTCAACTACAACAATTGTCTTGCCTCTGAATGGGGCAAATTCAAACTTGCTAAGCAGCATGACTCCAGCATTCGTCCAGAAGTCCTTTTGTTCCATTCAAAAGGTTAAATTCTTGTTGGTTTTGGTTTTAAATGATAGTATCCAAGTGCCAACGGAATGAGGTCCAGACCTTGACACTTCAATACCATCATTTAAACGAAGCCAACAAGAATTTAACCTTTTGAATGGAACAAAAGAACTTCCGCGCGAATGTTGGAGTCCTGCCGTTTAACAAGTTTGAATTGCCCCATCCAGAGGAAGACAATTGTTGTAGTTGGAAGACACCTTCCAACTACAACAATTATCTTACCTTTGAATGAGGTAAATTCAAACTGGCCAAACAACAACTATCAAACATTCACCCGGAAGTTTTTATTGTTTCATTCAAAAGATTAAATTCTTGTTAGGCTTGGTTTAAATGATGGTATTCAAGTGTTAAAAGAATAAGGTCCATTCCTTGACACTTCAATACCTTCATTTAAAGCAGCCTAACAAGAATTTAATATTTCAGGTGAATGCTTGTTAACTGTCGTTTGGAAAGTTTGAACTACCTCATTCAAAGGAAGACAATTGTTGTAGTTGGAAGGTGCATTTCCTTACCTAGTCACGAACTTCTGGCGGAATCAAACTTTTGATGATATCTTCAGTTGATCTCAGCAACATTACCCGCATATCGATCCACTGAAATATGATGTGCTCCCAAAACATGCTCGTCACGTTTTCGTCGTTCTTTAACTCCACCCAAGTGAATGATACTCTCCCCTCGTCGAGCGTTGGACGTTTATACCGAACGTATTCCACCCTCCTCGTGTCTCTGGGGTTGACTTCTTGGTTGAATTCATTCAGTTGATCCTTGAGACCTCTTAACGTTACGTTAAAGCACCGAACCTTCAACCTTTGAGGTTTTCTGCCGTTGAATTCTGCATGAACGTCGATCCACCCAGCCATTGCTTTAAAACTACACAATAAGAAATTAAACACAATCAATGCAAAACTCATTCAAACATTTCATCAAACACTTGGAGTGCAAATTATACATAAACCATAAAAATGATAACTACAACATAAACATGCAAACATCTAAATAATTAAGCAATATAAGTCATTTGCATGTAACATTGTATCATATCTTGCAAAAAAAAAAAAATTTAAACAAACCCTAAATCTAAAAAAATCTAATCTAAGTGTAAAAAATCTAATATAATCATGCAAACATCTAAACATCATAACCATTAAGCACTATAAGTCATTTGCATGTAACATTCTATCATTTCTTTAAAAAAAAAATTAAAATTTTAACAAAACACTAAACCTAAAAAATTCTAGATTAAGTGAAAAAATCTATCATACCAACATAATTTAAGTGAAAGTTTACTTGTTCTTGTTATTGGAGTGTTGTTTGATTTGAAGTTGAAGGAATTTTAGAGTTAGGTAATTTGAGTGTGTTTTTGAAAATGAGGCAGAATGAAGCTCTGCCTGGGCTAAGAACAACACGTAGTGTGAGTTAACTCACGCTAGGTGACTTAACTCACGCTGCGTGGCTTAAGTCACGCTACAATTATAACTGGCGTGAGTTAACATGCGTAAGGGTAAATATGGAATTTCACTTGGGAATGAGCGAAACCATTTGGGCAAAGAGCAGAATTCAACACTAACCGCAACCGCCAGATGTATTAATGCTCATTTCTCTTTCTTGTCCCAATTCTTTAGCCTCTCATACATCTTCTCTATGATTTGTCTTTTCTCTTCCATCTTCTCACTAAGATCCAACCGCAGAGCTCTCTAACTCTGATCTTTTCACAAATTATTGAACTGCAGTTTACGTTTAACGTCTTTTTATGCAGAATACCGGTCCAATCTAAAAATCACTGAGTCACCGGTTCGACTAGAAACCGGCTGGTTCATACCAGTTCGTTACGGTTCAACTGCATATTCGATCCAACTATCTGCTCGAACCGGTAATGACACCGGTTCCGGGTAGAACCGGTCCGGTCCGACCGGCCGGTCCGATCCGAGTTTTAAAACTATCAGTGTGAGGATAGAAAACATCAACATGATGATTTAATTAATCTCTAAATTTACGAAATAACAAAATAGCCTCTTAAATTAAAAAATAAATAAAAAAATGTTAGCGATCAATTTATTACTGTTCATATATCGTACTCCTATTTATTTAGTAAACATTTATCAAAACAGTAAACAGACATACATATTGACTTCAATAATCTTTTAATGCATTGAGATAGACATGGAACCTCTAAAAATTCAGTGCCAAATTTGGAAGGAAAAAAAACTAAATTGACATACTTTTAATTTGAAGGGCTTAATTGTACAATTTAATAAATTTTAAAGATTAAATCATTTTTTTTGTGCCTGGGGTTCAAACCCGGACTCTACATATCTTTATATATATAAATGTTAGACAGTCTGACCTAACCTTAATCCCATCCTTTTTGGCGGGTCCGAATAAATTTGATGAAAAAAAGGTTTTGCAAGAATTGAATCGGGTATCATATGACTACACTTTACAATTTTCACCACTAAGCCACTTCCATTTTGATTGATATATTTTTGCTTCCAAAATTGATATACCATACTAAAACATTTTTTTTAAAGTCACAAATGCCCTAGCGGTTTCTTTTCTGATTGCAATTTCTTTTCATTTTTAACAAAGAAGAAATTCAAGAACACAACTGGTAATATTATTTGGTAAGAAAACAAAGTTAATAGCTTAAATTGATGTATTTTTTGCATTTTTTTTATCGTTTTTGCAGTCGTTTCATAGCATAGTATTGAATGTATAATCAATATGATATTTATATTCTTCAAAACCTGTGCGATACTCGTGCATCGCACGGATTAGAATCTAGTATTATATAATGTCCCTACCAATTGAGTTAAACTCACGAGGTCAAAGATTAAATCAATTGACCCCACCCTTTCAATTTCAAGTATTAAAATACTGATTTACCCATGCTTGAAGCATGAACAAGATCATATGCTTTGCCAAAATCACAATAAGGACAAAATGAAGCATTGAAGCTGCTGCATTTTTAAGTTACATAAATGATTTGCAGTTTGTGGAAAAACAAAATCCCAGAAGAGGAGAAAAACAAAATCAGGTTGATTTAATAGGCTAGTGTTGATGTGAAGTATTTTACTATGGAGTGGAAAAATGACATGGTTTTTCACCCAAGCAACTTTGGTTACAGTTTAGTCCCTTTCCTCATTTTCATTGAACTATGCCAAAGTTAATATTTTCACTGTTTGTCATGCCTTGCGTATATCATTTTCTAAGCTTTTTTTATTTATAGTTGTATTTAATTCCATCGTTTTTCTACCTACTACTACACTCCCAAGCATGCAACCCATTCTTTGCATATCGGATGATCACTGCTAGTTGAAGGTACAATTAGGCAACTGTGTATAGTATACCACTTGATTGTTTTCTCCTATTAGAAAATGTCACGAACTACATGCTGTAGCCTTATAGAAAGTTAATGATACATTGCAGAGGAGACACACCTAGGGAGGCTAGGAAAATGACTGGTACAAGAGTTCATAATTGGCTTCATATGGAAATTGTTACTTGAGGTAAAAGTATTTCACCCACCAAAGTTACTATAAAAGAGTTTTCTAGTTTTCTTTTTTAGTCTTTGATTCATCCTGGCAATCAGTAGATAAAAGAATGCACGTTAAATTTGAATGCAAAATAATGAGCTTCAGGCTATAACTTATATCCGTATTATTCTTGAGCTAGCTCATATTTCACTTGTTCTAACATCGTTTTAAAAAAATTCTTGGTAATATTTTAAATAGTTTGTTCTGTGTTTTTCAACTACAATTGTCTTTATAGCATGTAACAATTTGGTTATATTTGATCATGTCATTAATTTATACAAAGACAAGAATCGATATTTCATCAATCATACCATGGTCCATTAGATCATATATCGTTAAGAAAGTTGTCGTTGTTGCAATTACATTGCAATCCATATTGTACAAAATTACAAACAAATGCAATTGAAACAGTTAAGATGCAACTACAAAGACTAAAAACCTTCATATAAAGTCATTAATCTCTTCACTCCACACAGATGACAAAGGAGATTGCTCTTCAGGTCCTGCAAGTTGCTCAACCCTAAAAAAGGCCGGGCGGAAGATAGTTTCCGATAGCTTCGTGTAAAAGAAAATCCGATCAGAAGATAAGATCCGATAAGTTTGTACCATCAAAATTTACGTTCAGATAAATGAAAAGGCTTTTGAGCAAAAATGAGAGGCCTATAAAGCAACCTCCGATGACAAAATGTAAGCTCTAAGAGTACTAGTGCATGTACATGATTAAAGCTTACACACAAAAAATCCAAACACACCAGTCTGTCGTCCTTCTATTGCACCATAAGTTGTGAAAAGTCTAAAAATAAGTGTATATTTTGAAACGAAAGACTAAAATAGCAGTAGTAAGTAATTAATGGCAATTTTTTTCCAAAATTGATTGAAAATAAAATGAAAACGCAAACGTCTTTTCCTTCTAGCTCAATGTAATGTGCACAAACTGAGATTCTCAGGTCACTAGCTCCAAGGGTAATTTATGTTATAAGTTACAGTAACCAATCAAGCATTTGGATTATCTTACTAATTAGCCACCAAAATTTATCAACACTCATTCGGACACGCTATCACTGTGAGCTTTAAGTGAATCAAACCAAAAAAAGTATACCCGTTCTCTTTCAATCTATTGATGAGCGTATTGAAAAGGAAACGTTGCCACCATTTTATTAGTGCAGCTAGGCCATATTAATCTTCACATCTCAGCACAAAGTGGCAACATGACCCATTGCAGGCATTCTTGACATATATATTAGACTGGTTTTACGCATTTGCCTCCTTTCTGAATTCAGGGCAATCACTGTGTGGAAAGAGTAGCAGATTGATTGCTGTATAGTGTATTGTATATCCCTCTAATGGTAACAGGAGTCGTTCTACAGCATCCACCTACAAGGCAAGCCCCTAGCTCACACCATTTACTAACATATGAGACAAAATCTTTATCTGTAACACCTGTATTTTGCTGCAACAAGAAGAACCTAATATCAGTATCACGTGATTCAAGAAATATTTCAATCAAATCTCTAATAAATTATCTCCATTCGATATTCGGTCTCTCAAAGATCAGCACATGCTATATGAAGTACTTATCAACTGTAATAAAGCAAAAAGTCCATATACTTGTAAATCACAATAAAGTAGACAAACAACTTAAGGTTAGGTCACGGTCACGCACAGAGGATATAAGGAGTGAAGTGATAAAGAGGTTGAAGGTTTGATCACAAACTCCAATATAATAATAGTAACACTAACATTTGTCGTTCAAAAATAAAAAAATGTCACAAACTTTCACTTTGTTGCATTCATGTCCCCGTAGGTTCGATCATTGTCTCATGTTTTCAATGTTATATGCACTCCCTAACATTGTGTTCCGGAAAATATAGAATTATGTTGGCTAAACAGGATTAAGTAATAACTAATCTACTTGAATTATGAGCAAAATGGTATAAAATCACATCACAGAAGCCATGAAGCACATATAGTCCTCAGATTAGGTGTGTCCCGGTGTCAAATACTTATCGAGTCCAACACCCACATGAGACCGACACATATGATTACATTGAATTATGTCATTTTCTCAAATTATTATCGGTGTCAACAGTCCGTATCTAATCTGTGCTTCATATCTCACAAGTATAAGAAGTATTATGAGAAAGTGGTCCCAAACAGGCAATTAACTAATCGCTTGGCCAAGCCCATTATGTGGGGAGTGATCAATACGGTTATAAGTGGTTTTGTGTGTGTTTGGGGGGGTATTTTCGATCATCTTGTTCAGTCAGAAGAACCTTAGCTTGGGGTTGGACAGAGGAAGAATGATTTCTAAATATTTCTTGGGATTACAGGGGATTTTCTATAATATTTCTTGCTTTTTCCATTAATAATACAATTTCTGCATTTCGTGTAGTTCTGGTTCCTAACTTAACAGATTCCTACCTGAATCTTTCCAGTATGAATCCACATTCAAAGCTCTACAAAACTAGCAGCGAGCCGAATAAGGTAAAATGAGAAATCAATCAGTTTCAGCCCAAAATTTAAAAAGTATACACAAAGCAATAACAGAAAGGCAGATCCTGCTCTTGGCATCAACTTTTTAATCTTCCTTACATGTACTTGCATTTGTATATACAATAATTATATATTGAAATTTGAAAGGATGTGAAGTCTGTCATTCTAAATTTCTAATAACTACTGGTACTACACTACCACATCCATCTTCTAAGTACAATTCTGTTTCAACCGACAAATTACACACAACAGTCTCTGAATCAGATTTACTATTTAAATAAAAATGAATAGAATGATTTCACTGAAAAGAAAAGGGATGAGCTAGTGGCACAACAACGACAACAATAACAACCAAGCCTTGTCCCACTAAGTGGGGTCAGCTAGATGGATCAAATTACGCCATAATATTCTATCATAACCCATATTTCGGTCCAACTCATTAATCTCTAAATCTTTTTTAATAGTTTCTCTTATACTTTTTCTAGGTCTTCATCTGCCTCTAATGATCCGACTATCCTCCATCTGATCTATCTCCTTACTACAAAATCTACTGGTCTTCTCTCTACATGTCCAAACCACCTAAGCCTATTTTCCACCATCTTTTCACTAGCGGTGTTAACCCAACTCTCGCTAATATTGTCATTTCTAATATATAATCCTATCCCATCTAATCTCACCACACATCCAACAAAAGATCCTCATCTCCGCTACGCTTATTTTATTCTAGTGTTGGTTCTTTACTATCCAACACTCTATTACTCGGGTTAAAAAATTCCTTAAGTTTTACTCCTTTTATTTAACAGCATACGGTTTTCTATATTTCAGGCAGAATAACTCCCACAACCAAATTTTCCAATGCATATTGGTTCAAATTTTATATAACTGAGATCGGACAGCTTCTATCTTCGAAAATTGATCTTTGTTCAATTTCAAAAACAAACTTGACCACCAATCATTTAAAAACAATATAAAATGCAGCAGTACAACCAGATGAAATGAACTTACCATCCACTCTTTTTGTTCACCGTCATAAGTTTCCCCACTGTTTGGATATATAGCAATTGGTTTTGTAGTCGCCTGAACAAATTATATGTGAATCAGGGATGTTTGTTCCACACAGATAAAATGCAAGCTATAGTAATTTATCAACACTGACATATTTTCTTACATGAAAATAAATACCAAATAAAACAAGTAAAAAGTCCTTGTCAATATTTTAAAAGGCGTAGTTGCATATGAACATGAAGGCCGAATGAGTGTATATCTTAAGTACTATAGTCAAAGAACCCTACGTTTACATAAGCCATCTTAATTAACAAAAAATATTAGACTCCTAAAAATATTAATATATTATTCAATGAACCTATAGCTCTATATGAAGATTAAAATCCATAATTGTTTTTATCCATTCAAATAATATATGATTTTCCAACGAGGATGCAGCTTGGCAAAACAGACACCGACCTCGGGTAGAAGTGAAAGTGCGTTAATTAATAAAATTCCAAAAGAGTAAGAGGTTGTTTGAAACAAAATATTTTGATACATGAAGAAAAAAGAAAATCAACAATCAACCCGCACATTCAGTCAGAAAAGAGAAACCTAAGGTTCTACCTTCTTAAGCAAAAGTATAAGACCATGTATAAATCTAGGTGGGGTACAGTTGATTCCGACAGCAATGACTTTGTTACATGATTCAGCAATGGAGCCACATTCCACTATAGAATCACCACTAACAACATTAATTCCATCCTTAGAGTTAAAACAAAACCATGCTGGAACCTTTATGTTCTCTTCTTCCAGAAGTTCTGCAAAAGCCTGTTTAGTCAAGACCAGAATGAAATTGTAAGTGGAGACTTCAATTTTTTGAATGTACGGATAGATTAAGCAAAAACTTTATTAAGAGATACACAAATTGTGGGTAGATTTAGCAAAAACATTCTTAAGAGATAGACAAATTGTGGGTAGATTTGGCAAAAAGATTCTTAAAAGATAGAAAAAATGTGGGTAAATATTCAAAAACATTCTTCTGAAAGAACAAATAAAAATATGATAGAGGGTAGATTTAGCATTTGACTGTACAAAGCTTCTAGAATACCTGAGCTTCAATCTTATTTGGAATTGTTTCAAATGCAAGCAAGTCTGCACCTGCATCTGCCAAAACTTGAACTCTTCTCCGATGAAAATCTTTGAGAGTTTTCAATGTGATAGCATCACCATAATTCCCACTGCCAGGAACATGTCAAGAAGCATAGCAATCGTGAAAAATGTGATTTTTATAAGTTCTAACAATAGCAGCAACAGTTGATCAAACCTCAAGCTTTCTAAAACATTAATGATTCTATTTTATGAAGAAATAGTTCCAAAACATACACACAATCACATGCAAGATGAACACATTATTTCAGACAACCTTATGATAGTGCTTCTTTTACAAATAAACAAAATTTGTTCCAGAATAACTGATACCCTAGAGGCTAAACACAGCCTTGGAAAAGAAACATATCATAATATCATTTTAATTGTTAATCAATAAATGGACTACATAATAGATAAGATAACAAATAAAACCAATCGCACAAACAGAAAGAAAAAACAAACAGATTCGGCTAAATACCAGAGATCTTAGAAAATTTCACCTGTACTCTGATCCATCAGCCAAATAAGCTCCATAACTCCCAACTGACGCTGCAATCAAGATAGGACGTTGCTTGAGGATTCTATCATCAGCATTCTTACCCGAAGAACACGCAGCACATCGTTCATAATACAAATCGCGAGCCTCGCAAGCAATTTCAACACTTCTTCTGAGCATGTTTTCACTTTCTTCATTGGAAAATCCTTTTTCCTTAAAACCTTGAATGGTGGCCTATGCACATCACAGAACACTACCTCAGCCTCGGCTTTTATTAGTAACAAAAAACACAGAACTAAAGACACAACACACTCTAGGCTTTTTTTGCGAGTTTGGAGGGGAAGGCTCTGGAAAAAAAGGAAAGAGCATGTGGAAGAAATGGAGGACATTGGGAGGGGAGGACTTTAGGAGGTTCATTTTTCTTCATAATACAAAATCCTCCTCATTTGGGGGAGCTCAAAATTTGTATTGGAGGAGGGTATTGGAGGGTCTATATGAATTCTTCAAATTTAATCTATGTTGTTATAATATTCTTGAAATTAAAAATGTATTAATCATAAGCATTAATTTATCATTCTCTAAAAAATACTCTTTTCAAAAAATGTGAAAGATTACTCTCTTTTCCCCTATATTTGCCACCCCCAAAGCCCTCCCTTCCCCTCCCCTCCCCTCCAAACTCCCAAACAAAGCCTAAGTAAACAGAACTCACTTGATAAGAAGCTGTGGTTATAATGTCTGCACCATTTTCCAAGTAATCAAGGTGCACCTGCGCAACAGAAAGCATGACCAGTGATAATTTTGATTAGTAACAGAGCATCGTTCAATCAAGTACAAACAAGGTTTAAATATATGTTTTTTGGATTTAGAATCGGTACGTTTTTCTGTTTAAATTCAGTCCCTGCAAATTTAAAAAACGGTTGCTTTTAGGGCCTGTTTAGAATGACTTATTTGAGCTTATCTATAGGCATAAATTTTGTGAGACTGGTTGAGAGAACTTATGACAATTTTCATAAGCTTTTTTCAACTTATTTTCATAAGTTCTTCAATATAGCTAATTAAAACAACTTATAGCATATACAAAAACAATTTAACGATATTTCATCTTATACTATAAAAATAGCTTATACATAAGCTCTTATCATGATAAGTGCTTGTGCTATAAGACGCAAATAAGCTGTTTATCCAAACAGAATCCCTGACATCAGCTTATTGGACTACGTGGCATGAGTTTATTGGGTCACGTATGACATATGGACTAAAAGCAATTGAATCCAAAAAAA
>Ga0228711_1002884_pt1 | contig 26679 bp, 10 predicted proteins | sample MedpolnodulmetaG_2_FD_177996 | JGI IMG/M metagenome (GOLD analysis project Ga0228711, IMG submission 177996) | Root nodule microbial communities from Medicago polymorpha collected in Santa Monica, California, United States - brown nodules | ecosystem: Host-associated > Plants > Roots > Nodule... | reverse complement strand
CCCCCCTCTTGTGGTTTTTCTCTCCTTCAAATTTGCCACCTTCTCATTGTGCTTATTCTTTGTCCATTGACTCCCGCACTGAGCCAACTACATATGTTGAGGCTAGCAAATTCAGTTGTTGGAAGCAGGCTATGCAAGCTGAACTTACTGCTCTTGAAAACACTAGGACATGGAAACTGGTTGATTTACCACCCAATGTCAAGCCTATTGGTTATAGATGGATTTATAAAATCAAATATCATGCAGATGGCTCATTAGAGAGATACAAAGCAAGATTAGTTGTTAAGGGTTACAATTAGATTGAGGGTTTGGATTACTTTGACTCTTATTCTCCAGTTGCCAAACTAACAACTGTCAGAATTGTCATTGCTTTCGCATCCGTCAAGCACTGGCACATTCATCAATTAGATGTTGGTAATGCTTTTTTACATGGAGATTTACCAGAAGATGTATACATTCTTGTTCCCCGAGGTATCAATCCTTCCAAACCAAATCAGGTGTGTAAGCTAGTCAAATCACTGTATGGACTTAAGAAGGCTAGTAGAAAGTGGTATGAGAAGCTCACTTCTCTTCTTCCTCATCACCTCTATACTCAATCTACATCTGATCATTCATTGTTTATCAAAAAGACTGCTATTTCCTTCACAGTACTGCTTGTTTATGTAGATGATGTGATAATTGTTGGTGATTCATTATCTGAATTTCAAAACATCAAAGTCACATTGCATTCCTCATTCAAAATCAAGGATCTTGGTCAATTGAAGTATTTCCTTAGTTTAAAAGTTGGTCACTTTTCTCAAGGTATATCTCTATGTCAGATAAAATATTGCATTGATTTACTTACATATACTGGCTATCTAGCTTGCAAGCCAGTCTCCACTCCATCTGATCCATTTTGCAAGTTAGATACTGATTCTAGTGCCCTTTATGCTGACATACCTTCATATAGAAGACTGATAGGCAGGCTAATCTATCTCACCAACACAAGGCCAGACATCACTTTTACTACTCAACAACTTACTAGTTTTCACTTCTCCCACTGAGAAACACGTCCTTACAGCCACTAGAATCTTAAGGTATCTGAAGAAGTGTCCTGATCAATGTTTGACGTTTCCTAGAGATTTTTCATTATGCCTATCAAGGTATTCAGATGCAGATTGGGCTGGTTGTTTGGATTCCAGAAGATCCATCTCAGATCAATGCTTCTTCCTTGGTAAATCATTGATTTCTTGGAGAACTAAGAAGCAATTGATTGTTTCTAGATCCTCTTCAGAGGCTGAATATAGAGCTTTGGGTCCAGCTACTTGTGAATTGCAGTGGCTTCTTTACTTGCTTAAGGATCTGCATGTTTCAACTATGAAACTTCATGTGCTTTATTGTGATAACCAAAGTGCTTTGCACATTGCAGCTAACCTAGTTTTCCATGAAAGAACTAAGCATCTTGAGATTGATTGTCATTTGGTTAGGGAAAAGTTACAAGCAGGCAACATGAAACTTCTCCATGTATCTTCATCTAATCAGCTTACAGACTTCTTCACCAAGGCTCTCCTTCCTCAACCATTCAATACTTTCTTATTCAAGCTGGCAATGTTGAATATCTACCATTCTCCAGCTTGTGGGGGGACTACTAGAGAAAAAAGAGCATAATAAAGTCATGGCTCCTAGTTTACTTGAGATACAAGTTAACTAGTTTTAGTTAGTTTAATCTTATTCATTAGCATATGATTAGGCTAAGTGGTCTTCATTTTTCTTATAAATACCCCATGTACATACATTCACATCTATGAGAAATTAGATCATTTTCTCTCTTTGTTTTCCATAACATGATGTTCTGATGATAACATAACAAAGGAATAATTGGTTAAATGTGTGTTTAACTATGCATGATTCAAGTGTATCAACAAACATCAAGGATAGATATGTGGACACAAGATGATTAAAAAAATCAAGAAATTCAAACGATCAGAAGTAAAGCGATCATATTGGATTTTATTGTAATATCCTCTCTTAGAGAATAATCATCCTAGCAATGACTTTGTATCATTCTGATGGAAACTCACCATTACGTACAATGATTGTAAAATTAGTCAAGTGCACCCAATCGTACTCAGGTAATAAAGTATTAAGTTATTGTCTCCACGTGCATTTTTGTTCAACTTGGTAATTAGTCGAATTTATTAGAAAAGCAAATAAAAGAGAAGATAGAGAGTGGTTGCAGGGTTTTAATTGTCCTACCTAATGCGAGAATAGGTTTGGTTTGATTCAGAAGTGTAACGGCGATTAGGAATCCTTAAATCCTCCCCTCCATCTTTGTTGGAATTAACTCAATTAATTATTAGTTCATGACTTGCCTTATGTTTGGATTCAAGAAAGTAGAACATAACTCCATGATGAATCAATGGAAATTTATTTTAATATCCCCACAATTCAACCAGTTACAATTGTGGGGTTCCATTAAGATGAGTTATAACCCTAAATTCATACTTAGATTCAATTAATTTAGAAACTAAGCAATTCACTATTGTCTTGTTCCAATTGAATTCGGGTCGTCAATCCTACTTAGATCCATCTAGAGACATGGTATAAAAACGAACATATATGAATTAAATCTTACTTTAGATCATAAACTAAATAATAAACTTTAGGCTTAATACATCATTTGGTCCCTTAACTTATTTTTGGTTTTCAATTTGGTCCCCTAACTATAAAGTGTTTCAATTTGGTCCCATAAATCTTATGTCGTTTACTATTTTGGTCATCTCCGTTAGTTTTTAACATCAAATTTCTATGGTGAATCATATATAAAGGTGGTCCACCATAAACCTTATTAAATTTTTAAATTTTAACCCTTTGATTTTTTTCTTTAAAAGAGAATCGTTAGATCATGTAAGGTCTATTGTATTTTACTGTGAACGACTAACACCTAATATTTTTCATACTTTTCTTCATCTTCTTCTCTCATCTTCATCATCATCTTCATATTATCTTCATCGAATCTTAAAATAATTCAAAAAAAAAAAAAAATTGGAGAAATCCATAAAACTAAAAACATAATTTTTTTTCTTAAAAGCTTCAAATTGGGGGTTAAAAATAGATTGGTTAACTGTTTCTAAAAACCGGTGTGATATTTGGGATCCAAATTAAACAACATTGCCATTTTACAAACCTTATTCACAAATTGGTATGCGCCTTCTTCAATCTGTGAAGGGTAGTTGTTAATATATTGTTACCAAATCTCACTTCGTCTTCTCAAAGAATAGATTAACGAATAATTCTAGATCAGATTAGTGAATAGATTGAACTAAGGAAAGCGTTCTTGACAAGATCAAACTCTAATCTACGATTTGTTCTTCACTTCGATTGGAAAATTATTCACTACGATTTCACATAGCCTCCTCCACAAATCTGCAATTCCTTCCAAATCTTAGCTTCTTCATCGAATAATCACTATCACTGCCGCATCCTCCTCCGTCGTCATCCCTGCTGCCTCCTCTTTCCGCTAATACACGACACGGCGGCAACTGAATTTCCGTTTTGGCACAAACGATGTTAAAATGAATTCAAGAAAAACTGGATTATTGTGAATTTAAGTTTTAATTACAGAGAAGGGATTTAGGTTTTTGGAAGGAAAGAAAAAAATCTGGAAAGAGTTAATGGAGATATGAGAAGAAGAAGAGAGAAGATGATGAAAAGTGAAAAAAATAAGGTGATGAGAGTTCACTATTAATTATAATGGACATGCAATCAAATGGTCAAAATCATATCAAAAAATTTAGACATTAAAAAACTAACGGAGAGGACCACATTAGTAAACGGAGGAAAACTTATGGGATCAAATTGAGACATTTTATAGTTAGGGGATCAAAATGAAAAAAAAAAAATAAGTTAAAGACCAAATGATGTATTAAGCCTAAACTTTATTAGAAATGAACAAATAAGAAGGGTTTCATCATGGAACTCTAATCAAATAAGTGTAGTTGCACATGGCAACATACATCATTACAAAACAATAGAAAAAAAAACATACCCTAAAGAGAACAAGAAGAGGATGGAGATCTTCTGCCTTGAAGCTCCTGATGCTTGACCCTCGCCTTGTATCGCTAGCTTTTTGAATGAATCAAAGTGTGTGCAAGGGTCTCTATTTATAATGCATCATTACTTAGAGGTTAAGAGATGAAAATTAGGGTTTTCCACTGAAAACAACTTGGAAAACAAGCAAAATAAACTACCTGGCCGTCACACATGTGCGGGGCGCATGGAGTGAGGAGCAAGCGCGCATGGGACAGAAAGTAGGTTTGTCTCATACTCAGGGGAGATGGGGTAACAACTCTAGTATGAATTTTGCAGTTTTCGTCCCTTTTTCAATCCTTTTTTTTTTGTCTTGGAAAGTCTTGAAACTTGAAGTGAATTTTCTTCACTTTGTGTTGTCTTCAAATACCTTCTGAGAACCATTGGTCTTCGATCTTCATATCGTCGATCCTTCACTTGATGTCTTGTTTTTCCGATTTACATGATTTCTCACTAAAAAGACTCAAAACACATATGAAGGTGCATAATCTATGACAAAACTGAATTACAACTACTCAAATAAAAAAAATACAAAAGTTCCTCAAACCATTGATAACTCCTTTAAATGACTTCTAATTTATCTTTAAATGTAAAGAAAATATCTAAAAACATAGTTAAAAACATCATATGTTATGCTATCATCATACAATGCATATTATTAGCATGAACCTATATTCTAAAGGGGATAGTATGGAGAAACGATAAACAATTGGACCTCATGGATTTTAAAACACAGAATACTTATCTGACTCAGGGTCTTTGCCTAGAACTCATTAAGCAAGGCAAAGCAGATATGATGGGTGTCATTGGACTTAGCAAAGATTGATGGTTTGTGAAATATTGGAGTAAAGTCAAGGATGACATGAGATGCACTAAGTATTGTAATCGTGGATTATAGTAGATTAAGTTATTTTCGTGGAGAAGAAAAAAAATCACTCTAGATAGGATGGATATGTTCTTATATTACAATTAAGGTTAAGTTCTTTATGGTACAACATCACTTTGTTTTTTTTTTAATCTTAAATGAAGTTAAATATTTTGATAAAGAACCATGTTTAATATTCAAAGAAAAACTTTTGATAAAAAGATTTTAAGTTGGAAAGGTTTAACAAAAGTTTTTTTTAGAAAACCAAAATCACAATTCAAACCTTCATTTTTTTTGTTTCCACCACCTTCGATTGATATCAAAGCTCCAGTCTTTTGACTGCACACTTAAACATGGGGAATTCAATTTAAATGGTATGAAATCTTTCTTATGTTTTTTTTTTCTCAATCATAGTTTTCTAGTTTTTAGCTATGTATTGACAAAAACAATTTAGTTTACAGATCAATATTGTCTATTAAATAACCATTGAAGATTTTTTATAACTCAATAATTAATAGTATTTTTAGTTATGTTTTATTTAATAAAAACAAGTACTTTTTTCTAAGCATTATTTGCAATTTACTTTTTTTTTCTTTTTTTTATTGAATGAATAGGTAAACTCAAGAGTTATATGTAGAATGATGCAAATAGATGGTGAACCCTTCAATATGTGGAGTCTTGTTGACCAAGCCAATACCAAAGTCAACCAAAATAACTTTCAATGATTAAAAGATGGATTTAACTCAACAACACTTTAGATTTCACAACATTAAGTTCCAAAACCATCACTAAATGATGTAGGGAATCAAATGATCAAGTCATAAAAATTGAGGATGTTACAGCCATCTGTGGGGAGTGGCTACGACCGTAACTGTAACACCCTAAAATCCAGTTATAATATTTAAATATAAAATGCAATAATTAATCAAATACTTTAAGATTTTAATCTTCGTTAATTTAATCCATACATAGTTTATCATGTAATTAACACGTCGCAGCGGAAAATAATATCTCAACAACATAGAGCAAATATCATATCTCGACGATACATTATCAAAATGAACGAAAAGGTTCCATCAACAATCCAATAATAACATAGAAACCCCACACTATCTTAATCAGAGCACCACTAGACAAGACTCCAAAGGTAAGCTGTAAAAGACGAGTAGGCTCCAAAGCCATCTCGGAAAAATCATGGCAACTATGTGTCCTTTGTAACATTCCGATTTTTAATTTGTCATTATTTTAATTATTTAGAATTTCATTGTATATTTGATGTGTTTGAATTGATGGGTTAGTTGATTTTTATTAGAGATTGAGGAGTAAAGGGTATTTTGGTAATTTAGAAGTGGATGGTGTTTTTGTGAAAGTTAGTAGAAACTTTGAGGAATTAAGATAATAGAAGTATACGAGTAAAAGGGAGGTTTAAGTGAAGTAATTGTGTAGTGTTTTCTTTATGAAGAAGAATAGAGACTAAGCTCATTGCGAGTTAAGTGAACTGATGGTCGGATTAGGCAAGTGTACCAAATCGTTTACCAAGTAATAAAGTGATAAGTATAGTATTGTATCCATAAGGATTGTCGTTTCGTCCAAACAATTCGCGTGACTTATTTTTAAATAGTAAAATAAAATAAAAGAGTTTAAGAATAAAGATTGCAATTTTTATCTGTTTGCAACAGGGCAAGTTACCTGTTTTGGTTGCATAAAAGTGAGCAACGGTTAGGATTCTTCGAATCCCCCTATTATTTCTTGGATTTAAATAATATTCATGTCGCGTTTATTTATCTTATGTAGACTATGCAAGTGATGAGGTTGTTAGCACGTTCTAACTTAGTCAGGTGCCAAGATGCACCTGCTGATCACACGATGATCCTTACATGCGGGGTCTATACTATCTCGGTTGATTTAGGTCTATCCCTCCAATGTTGAGTTGCACTTGCTGGTCCACACTAAGGTTATACACGCGCTACGGTATAGGGTAATTAATCCTATAGGATTCACCACCTTCATAAGGATTATTAGTGTGGGGTTTTTACTCCCTCAAAGGTAATTGAAACATAGACTTTATATCGGATGTTCTTGCTTTGCCGATTTGCATGATTTCTTCGTGAATTACTTCAAAAACACCCTAAAATTGCTATGTTTCAGGAAAACTATAATTACAGTCTCAAATATAGAAAACAGGCAAGCAAGAGGCAAGAGAGAAGAAAAAGGGGATCTAGAGAAAGAAAGGAGGAAAGCTCAAGAATCAAAGGGAAGAGGGAGATCCAAGCTTGTAGGAGGCTAGCTTTGGAAGTTGAGAGGTACGGAGGTTAGATTATTTTCACCATATAGGATTTATGAGCAATTGGGTAGTTGTGGGTTGTATAATTTTTCTCTACTTTAATGATTCTTGTGATGAATTAATATTAATTTCATGCTCTAGTTGTTGTTGTTATTTTGGATATGAGATTATTTATGAAACCATGTTGTTGTTGTGTGAAAATTCATGTTTGATTATGTTGAGTTGGTGTTTTTGAGCTTTAAGCTAAAAGAAAGTTCATGAAATTTGATGATGAAATGATGTTGATTTCATGCTCTACCTTCTTGTTATGATTTTGGGTAATGAATGTTTCTGTTCTTATGAATTTCAATGTGATAAGTTCATGGTTTAATTGTGATTATGTGGGGTTATTGAGATTTTGGAAAAGTGAGTATAAATCATGAATTTGGACACATAAATGATAGTTTGGTGTGTGTTAAGTGTTTATAATGAAGTGGATGACCTAGGGTATTGTTTTTGAAAGATTAAAATGTGTTCGAGTTGAATTAAGGGCTTTAGAAGTGATTATATGGTAAAAATCATGCTTTAAAAGCTGATTTTTTACTTTCTGCACAATTGTAATCGATTACCAATTACCCATCTTCTCGCAGTTCCAGAATTTAAATTTTTGAGCCGGTAATTGATTACCAGTATGTGGTAATCGATTACCAAATGCAAATTTTGCCCAGAATGCTGTTTTTCTTGGTGTAATCGATTACATGATGGTCGGATTAGTCAAGTGTACCAAATCATTTACCAAGTAATAAAGTGATAAGTAGCGTATTATATCCACATGGATTGTAGGTTCATCTAAACAATTTGCGTTACTTATTTAGAAACAATAAAATAAATAAAGAGATAAGGGTTTAGAGTTTTGCAATTTAATATGTTTGCAACACAGCAAAGTTACCTGTTTTGATTGCAGATGGTAGCGGCGGTTAGGATTCTTTGAATCCCCTCTATTTATTTGTTGGAATAATTAACAATCAAGTCGCATTCCATATTATAAGTAGACTATCTAAGTGATGAGTTCGTCAGGACGTGATAATCTAATCAATTTTTAAGTCGCACATGTTGGTTGCATGGTGATTCTTATGTATGGGGTCTTACTCTCTCGGTCGATTTCGATCTATTCCTCCGCTTGTTGAGCTGCACCTGCTGGTCACACAATGATCTTTACATGTAGGGTCTTACTCCCTCAGGGGTAATTGAAACATAAACTTAAATTAGAGTTCCTAAATTTCCAAAGGTATGGATCCCAGCGTTTCTAAAGGTTCTCTCATCTATTAGTCTTATAAGTACACAGCACACTCTACCTCTCGATAGTTCTACAAACGGGCAGCCCTATCAGCGCCTATCTTACCAAAGTGCGTGGAGAATGGAGTTACTAAGCTGATTTAAGTCGTGAAACCTCCTTTCTTATATTTTTCTCACCTTCACTATACAGTACAAATATTGAGAACATGGTTCTCACGTCATAGTCATTCCTAAGCTTCATTTGGGTGAACCAGAAACTTCCATCTGAGTCTGCCTATGGACGACGATACTCAACAACATTCACCCTTCTTTTGTCTTTGTGGTTGAGTCGACGATTGATTTGACCCAACTGGTCCTTCAATCCAAACATTGTGACATCAGCCTAGACCAACTTCGTGTAAACTACAGCTAGCTTGGTGTTCATATCTACGGGATATGTGTTCATTGTTTGTTGTTGTGTTTTACAACAAATGAATCAAACACACCAATTTATACAAGTTTCTATGCATCGTGCATTACAGAAATTGTCGGTGCAATGTGGACCACAAGAAAGTCATGTAGTTGGCTGATTCGAATTATACAATCTGAAATGACTCAAACCGAAGGTACGAGTTTTAAAACAATCTTGCACCAATTCGGATTATATAATCCCAACAATTTTAGGATGGTGCCGAATTATACAATTTGAACCAATTCAGAATATGGAGAATGGCTTGGACTGCAAGGCTGACTCTTTGAGCTTGTGTTTTGTCGGTCCCTTGATTGGTCAGACTATCTTGACCATGTATTTGAACCCTAGTTGATTGATTAAACATGTGTTCTTTCTACCATTACACTCTATACACTCATTCTTCACAAATTTGCCCTATAAATAGCTACTCATTCTTCACAAATTCACATTCCATCTCACATTCTCTTTTATATATTTCTTCTTAGTAGTGTTCAAGATACCAATTGTACACCGTTGACCTTTCATACAAAAAGGTTTCTAACATATTTTAGGGATAGTATAAATAGTTAAAGGGCAATGCTCCAAATTTAGCTTTACCCCTTCTCTCCCTTCTGTGCGAGAGCGTCGACAAACATTTCACTCATCCCCCTCCATCTTCTTGTACCACAGATTTCGCATTAGACGTCTAATAATTTATTGTAATAAGTATATCATCTCAATGTAAATGTATTACGAAACTATTGATCAATTAATAAAAGTGTTAAATATTCAGAAATTGTATCATGTCACTTCACATTTATGTTATATTTTTATTTTCAATTATGTCATTTTTGTAATATATGTCACTGATTGTCTTAAAAAGCTGATTAAAAATATGGTTTTTTGAAGGAATAGAAAATATGCTTAAAAGTATATTTGGACTGTATAATTCAAAAATCCCTATATAAAAGTATTCAGATTATATAATTTAAATATAAGTATGTTCAAAATAAAATAGGGTACGTGAAAAGATAATAGGATGAGATAACAGTCCATCTAATTTGTATACATTGATTGATATCCAAGTAAAAATATTTGTGACATAACACATGACATCTCTAGCCTACTATCGATGACTCAAATCTGGCATATTTGATCGTGACTAAGATTTAGAGCTTCAATATTAAAATGATGTAAAAGACAAGATGATTATATTTTCGAATTTACGGTAAGAGGAAAGAAGGTTAGTGTGAATATGTGAGTGGAATGAAAGGACGTGGAAGCCACGCTTGAAATCCACCCATCGCTAATTAGCTTATTACAAAGAGAAAGAAAAACGTGATGGGTCCCCTCTCAAGCAAACGTTAATTCAGAGCAAACAGACATTACAAACATTATTACACCAATATCCTCAAAAAGACAAGGTCAAAATACACAGCATAGGTGACAAAGTGCTGCTATTACTGCTAAGAATTACTATTAAAATATCATCATTAAACATAAAATACATGAAGGATAGAGAAGGCTTTTTAATCACATTATTATTGCTACCGAGAAAGATTCAATGGAGCAATCGGATCAGGTACCACGTGACGTGATTACCAATCTAGGGTGTGTTTTTTATGTACTCGAAAACCCAAAAATTTAAAATACATAGTCAATTTTAACTGTATTAAAATTTATAGGCACAAAACTAGAGACAGAAAGCAAGAAGGTGAACAATATTCAGAGGAAAATATAGAAACGCCAACACATCTTTATTCATCTACTTTCTCTGCTTTTTATGTCGTCTAATAAACTCTTTTTCAAGTCCAACACCCTCACTTTCACTGCAAAAAGCTTAACACAACGACCCTCATTTTTAATTTCCTTCAACACTGTACAGAAGCCCCACTTGTTTATGTTTATTCAATAGATAATAGACTTACTTGTATTGAAGACAAAAATCTCATTACATGGTTTGAAAAATGTATCTCAAATTCACAATACCTCAAGAATAATATAATTAGTTGAAAAAAGAACTTTCCATCCACCCTTTGTATAACAACTGTACATTGTTTTTATTTTTCTACTATCCAAGCATTTTTTTAATCTAATCTCAGGGAAACAATTTTCCCTTCACCCCTCTTCCTATATTTTTTCCATCATATTCATATCCTATTTGTAACCACAATAAATTAAATAACTCCCACCCCATTTAAAAAAAAAAATACAAAAATAGTCTGAACATCATCCCATTTTTTTCATATACAAGTTTTCCCTGATCCAGCAAATCATCATCATGGCTGTATCTTCAAAATTCAGCCAAAAAACAACACCAACTCAAGTGAGATTCTTTGAGGCCCCACTTACAGTGATCTGATGAACAGTCAACTCTAAGGTCCCTCTTTTGCAAGTGGGTTTCAAACTTCCAAATATTTTTCCTGGATTTTTGTGATCATCATGATTCATGGCATTTTTTAACCTTCAGGAGAAGATATTTTAGCCTCATTTTGTACTAACTGGTCACTGCTTACCAATCTTCAATGAATATTCTTCCAACAAAATCTCGAAACCTTTTTGAGTATAGCTTTGGATCAACAGCAGAAATTGAAGTAGAGTCAACTTGCAAAGACTTATAAGCATGCTCAAGCTTCTTGCTGATATCATAGTCTTGCAAAATATCAATAACCCCAAAATATAGGACGCAATCGTAAGTCTCCCCACTGCTATAAGGATTCAAATGGCTGATTCCACCATTGGTGTATTGATCAAAATCACTCCTCCTTGCCAATCGCTCAGCTCTTGCTGGCATATTGGCTCCTAGCCTGATTAATGATTTCCTGAAGAAAGAAGAATCCTAATTAATACATGTCACGAAATTTGCAAATATGAATTCATATAGAAAATATCAACAATCTTGAATAGTGTAGGAGTGTAACAAAATAGTAAAAAATTCAGAATCTTCAAACCACAGTATCAGAAAGTTGAAATTGTTGTGTCTGTATATGGTATATGGGAAAAATCCAGAAAGAACATGAATGCAAGAAGGTAAGAATAAAACATGATTGCAATCAATGAATTTATTGTCAGGCCAAAATATATTAGAAATCAAATTAAATCTAATGAATTAAGACCACAGCTTGCATATGTCCCACAAACAACTATTTCCTGCAAAACTATACCCACTTAACTTGCCAACATAATGCAAACTGCTTACAATTATTATCATGAATTATTATTATCAACCAATTTTAATGCCAATAAAGAATTTGAATTTAAGCAGGCATGTGTTATAGGCCTACAACTTATTCATTTGTGATACTTTCAAGAGATAACAAGATAATATATAATATTTGCATTATAACACAACAACCAACAGCACAAGCCCTAATATATCTCAAGATTACAAACAATTCTCTTTTTAACTGAGATTAATAAAAGATTCCAACTGATTCAGGAAACACCCCTGAAGCTTTTTCCAATTTAGCTTTGGTAGCAAGTCATTTAACAACCCAGTCATTTTATAAATTAATACCTAAATATCCATCTACATTAATTTTAAGGAACTAGAACAGATCATGACATACCTTCCAGATTTAACTCGATCCCTATCTTGCAGTTCTGCTTCGAGAAAGCGGTAACCACGCATGAACTTCTCAGTATGATATGAATCCTGATTGCCTAAAAGAGAAAAGAATATTGCTTTGAAAATTTGTGTAACATAAACCATAACCATATGCACTGAAGTGAGTGATAGATCAATACCAGTGCGTAGAAGAAAAGGTGACAACCCCATTTTGTCGTAAGTGTTGTCATCACGAAAATGAAGGCCAACCAAAAGACTGTAGTCCATAATTTTCTCGTTTTCCAAGAACTCACAATCCCGCTCAATTTGTCTGGAACACAATACCATAACTTGTCAGGTACGTATTCTATAATGATTCACTGGTAAGGTACAGCCTAGAAAAAAATTATATAAAACAAACAAACACAACAACTTACTTAATAAGATCCTGGTACCAATTTCTTTGTACACGAAACACATAGTTCAGATCAAGGTCTTTGAGGGTGGTTGTTTCATCAATCTCATCCTCAGATTTATCTGTTGCACGGCCGTGTGAAGATCCTTTCAAATCAAATCGTCTATGAATTGGATATTCAGAGCAGAAAAGATTGCCCATCACAATAAACCGGATCTGATTTTCCAATAACAATGAAAAGTCAGGCACATGGAAACACGGGACAAACGTTCCAAACAGCTACAGTAATATATCTATCAATCCATACCTTTTGGCCTCCAATTGGTTTCACACAATGTACCCCAAAGAATTTAGTCACCAGTGAATTCTCATATTTGGACACGTGTTTGTAATAGCTTCGAAGCATCCGAAGAAGCACCTAAAAGTTGGAAGTCAGAAATAACTCACCGTCAATGTGAGTACAATCGAGCCAAAGACTTATAATTGCGGAACTTGCGTAATAAAAGGTAAGAATCTAGGTTTAACCGGGATATTCGAATAGCGACAAAGATAGACCAGGCCCAAACCCGCGATAAAGATAGACCTCCTTACAAAACCTAAGTTGTATGGTCTACTAACGATTTGACTAACAATTGACTTGAAGTAAACACCAATAAATAATCATTTTTCCACGTGGTATGTTTTGTTCTTAGCATTATATCGTCAAACCCAAACCCGTGTAAAATTCAATAAGACACAAAATTCAACAAAAGTCTATACAACACATGTATCTAACCTTGACTTCAGATTTCTTCACTGTCTTAATCATGAATCTGTCATCTTGGGTCAAGTAGAAAACACTTCCGCTTTTCCCGGGAGAGGAAAGTTCTCTGAGAGCATCATCCCCACATATAGCCAACATATAATCAGCAGGATCAACCTGAAACAGCTTCCTCAAATGTCTGAAGAATCAAAGCAAAACAAAGTCAACATCAAAGCACAACACAATTTCAACACGCTAAACAGCTCTAATCCAAATATCATCCAAAACACCCGAACTAATTTCAACACAGGTCACCTCACTAAAACATCAACAATAAAACAAACAAACAAACAAACATGTATACAAATTCCACAACAAAAAGAGTTATACCTAAAAACAACAGGACAGTAATCTTTCCATCGAAACTCCGCGGTTTGATGAGGCGGGGTAATCTTGGATCCTTCACTCGGAAACCTTGTCCAGAACTTCTCCTTAGGATCAAAATCACTAGGTTTAAGCTCTCGCAACTTCGATGCTTCCTTCCCAACCGTGTATCTACACATAACATGATGAGTTAAATTAATTAAACAACAAACTCAAACACAAAAATAACAATAACAATAACAAAAACAACAAGGTTTCTTATTTACCTAATCCCCAATTGCAAATTAAGCATCAAATCATAATTCTTATGCCCTTTAGAAATAGTTTGACCAGGTCTCTTAACCTCAGAAGAGAAACAACAAGGATGTTTTCGAAACTCATCAGGATCGGAACACGTTCCATCGCGATAAAACATCGAAGCCTCGACATTATCAACAATATCACAAGTAATATCACCAGCTTCACCTTCAGATTCCCAAATACAAATCCTAGGAAAACTCTTCTCATTCAAACTCCCTCTACCACTAACAGTAGTATCAACAGAAGAACGTTTCCTCATCATAACAGGGGCAAAATTGTCATTCCAAACAAACCCACCAAAACCATGTTGAATCTTCATAACACCTTGTCCTTTCGGAACACCATTCTCCCACAAACCCTCTAAACGGCTTCCGTTAACCCAAACTAACGAACCCTTCCCAGATATAACGCCGTTACGCCATTCACCAACATACTCATTCCCATTCTTCCAAATGTAACGTCCTTGACCATCTTGAACGTTACGCTTCCACCAACCTTCGTATAAATCACCATTCGCGTAACGTTTCTGACCGAACCCGTGTTTCCTATCGGAGCTCCATGACCCACGATATGTATCACCGTCGGATCCAACGAATGTTCCGAATCCTTCCATTCGACCCGACTTGAACTCTCCCTCGTAAGTCGCGCCTGAAGGCCATGAAAATTTCCCTTTCCCTGAAGCTTTTCCTCGTTTCCATTCACCTTCGTACATGCAACCGTCGGTCCATAGATACTTCCCGGATCCATTCGGTACGTTGCCGGAGAAACTTCCGGCATAGAAATCTCCGTTCGGAAGTACTCTCTCAACAACGGATCTACCATCGGAAACCACCGTGAAGCTCGTCGGTGTCACTCTTCTACAACCACCTTGTGAACGGCTTCTTCCAGCAATCACCGCCGGTGGAGAAGGTTTGTTTTCCTTCTCCGGCTCCGGAATGTTGTTCTTCGTTGAACTAACAACCTCAACAACTTCATCGTTCACCACTGTATCACTCATTTTCGAATATACTTTTTCCGGCGAGAAATCAATGCTCAGTGCATTTTCCGGCGAGATTCGTGCCGGCGGCGAGGTTTTTTTTCGTCTCTCTAACGTTACTTTTTTGTAGTGTTTGGAGAAAAACGAGTGGGAATCATAGAAAGCAAAGAAGAGAAGAGGATAGAAAGAAAGAGAGAGTATACAGAGAGACAAGAAATGATGTATTTTCAGTTTTAACGCAAAAATGTTAAATAATTAATTAATTAATTGAAGGCTTTTTTTTTTTTTTTGAGAAAAAAATGGAAAAGGGTGAAAAGAAAAGAGTGTTTAATGTGCCAGCTTTGCCTTGCCTAGGTCAGTGTTTATTCATTAATTGAGTATTAAAGTTATTTTAAGGGTGTATGATGGCTACATACATATATCCTCTTCCTCTCTGTAAATTGACTGATTTATTTGTCTTACCCACAACCTATCTTCATCTCTCCAACATTAAAAAATTTGATAAATTGTCCATGAGATTAATTTAGTTGTTAAAGACAATGTAATCTCTTCGGTCCTGTGTATAAGAAAATTTTCAAGAAAAGTTTTGATCTTATTTATAAAAAAAAAATATTACAACTTTTAAAGTGTAGTTATTGTTTAAAGGGTTTTGCTAGAAGCTATCCATGAAGGTGTTTTTTAGCAACTCACACCTTAAGGTGTGAGGTGTGATTTCCACTTTTTAGTTATAATTTTGCTAAAAGACGCCTTCATAAAAATGAATTTGTGTCTTTTAACAAATGTTCATAGAATAACTTACTAAAAAACACTTCATAAAAGGTGTTTTCTAGTAAAACCCTTGTTTAAAATATTTTTATACCTTTGATTTAATGTTTGCTTTTTTAATATTAATGACTGTATCTATTAATTATGGTGATATATTCGTAAAAATATTCAAAAATGTATACTAATTAATGATTGTATTGGTTTTAATATTTTTTTTGTTTTTCTTCTTATAATAAGGATGGGAGGAAGTATAATATATGTCAGGGTTGAAGTTCGAACTTCAAACACTCTACTCATTCTTCTTAGAAATTGAAATTTCTAATCGGTAAATTACTTTAAAAAAATGATAAACTATATAAGAGCATCATTATATGTAAGAGTTCATATTTGAACAAGACTTTTCAGTTTATTGACATTAAAAGTAAAATTGTAACTATTAGACTTTTTTATCCAAAAAGATTGGGTAAACTATTAAATTCGTCCTAAACTATGTAAATCACGCTCAAATAAATTTCTAAAATTATAAATGTCATAAAATGTAATCTGATTATGACAAATTTTATTCATACTAATCCATTTAAGAGTATGTTATAGATTAAACTGGACAGTAGTAAACGGTTAAATATAAAAAATCAATTTAAGTTGTTAAAATTTTAAGTGGTTTAAGTATATATTAAGAAGTTAATTTGATGGTTTAAGAAAATATATATTAATTTGATGAAAAATAAATAAATAAATATTGTCTACTAAAATTGTTTTAATCTTTTTTGCTAATGAATATTTGGCTTGAATCAATTGATAAGAAGTTAATTAACATACCAAGTCATGGGTTCAACTTTCAAAATGTGGTGTGTGATATGTAGAAGTTAATTGACATGCTCTGGTACCACCGGTAAATCCATGGAGTCTAACTCATTTAAAAAATTTCAAAATAAAAAAAAAAGTTTTAATCTTGATATTATATTTTCTTGAATCAGTATGTTTATTCATCTCTTAAAGTTTGATATCCATATTAATTCTATTAATTCTCAATTTTTGCATGTTTAAACTTTATTTTCATATTTATTTTTTTAAAAATAATACTCACGCCGATCCTATTTATAAGAAAAAATTGATTTTTTAGATCCATTGAGTAATTAATGTTCTTGGTATAGAATATAGACCAAATACATCATTTATGCAATGAATCAAAAAAGTCAAATGTTTTTTTATAAATAGGACCGAAGGGAGTTCGACATCTAAATTGTTCGATCTTCCTCTCCTTAAGTTTGATATCCATATTAATTCGTATTAATTCTCAATTTTGGCATGTTTAAACTTTATTTTTCATATTTATTTTTCTTAAATAATACAACTTAACAATCTTTATTATTCATATCAGTGCGAGTTCGACATCTAAATTATTCAATCTTTCTCTCTTCACTTTTGATATCCATATTAATTCGTATTAATTCTCAATTTTGGCATGTTTAAACTTTATTTTTCATATTTATTTTATTTATTTTTTAAATAATACAATTAAACAATCTTTATTTTTCACATCGGTGAGTTCGACATCTAAATTGTTTGGTCTTCCCCACCTCAAGTTTGATACCAATATTGATTCGTATTAATTCTCAATTTTAGCATGTTTAAACTTTATTTTTTATATTTATCTTTTCTTAAATAAAACAAATAAACAATCGTTATTATTCATATCGGTGCGAGTTCGACATTTCAATTGTTTAATCAAGATCAAACGATCTCAATTTTAAATTAAATTTCTAAAAAAATCAAAATAGGTTTTTAAATATGGATCGTCAAATCTTAATCGAACGGCTGAGATATTCGTGATTGCATGCCGTGACAAAGCATCTAATCCAAATCCCTTCCTTATTGGGTTTCATAGTGACGTAACGGAATCTCCTAGGATTGCCAGCATGAGAGGATGTCATGTCACGGTTTCAGGTTCTCTCAATGTATTTGATTAAATTACTACTTTGGAAAGCTAATTAATTGGACTATAGTTAAAATTGGATATATTTTTTAATATAGAGTTCTGAATATTAATTAGATGTAGATCTTGTACTTTACTTGTAATCATAAAAATATTCTTTTACGATATATATCTATCTGTGAAATTTTTAATAGGGGCGATAATCTCTGCGACGATTTTGTTTGGTCACACCAGCGTAGGGATCAATAATTTTGATTTGAATTTAGCTTCATCATTATCCTTTTTTCCTTGGTTCAGCTTTATCCATTATTATTTGTTGGTTGATTGGATGGGATATTTTACACTATTTGCTTAAATATATTACAAAGTGGGGTTTCTTAGAATGATGAAAATATGAAATTACTCTCTTATTTTCGGGCGGATATTCTTCTTTTTGTTGTTATTGGTATTTTATAACTTTGTGATTTAGCAATTTCTTTAAGCAAGTTAAAAATGAAACGTATTTGAAAATTGGAAGCAATGGAATCGAAAATGAAGGCTAGTTTTAGGTGGTACTATTAGACATTAGTATTAACAACTCTTGAGAAAGTGCAAAATGATACTTGACTTTATACAAGCTTTGGGAATGGTGGTAGAAAAAATGGAATTATAGAGGGATGGACCTATTTCACCTGCTATGGCCTGCTTTTATCAGTGGGTTATGCGATCCCTCTCCTGCATAAGATGTCTCTTCATTCCTTCTCAAAATGTTATATTTAAAGGGTTTTGCCCTAAGATAAATTTTATGAAGCTGTTTTTTAGCAAATTATCTTATATATGCCTTTACTAAAAGACACTAGTTATAAAGGTGTTTTTTTAGCAAGTTATAACTAAAAAGTTGATAATCACATCTTAAGATGTGAATTGTTAAAAGACACATTCATGAGTGTCTTCTATCAAAACTCATATTTAAATTACAAATAGTTTTTGTTTTTCAAATTGATGTTAAAATTTTGAAGTTTAACTTTGCACAATATTTCCCTAAAAAAAAAATAGAATTATGCTCTTCTCTTAACAAAAATCACTCGATCCCAATTAAAGTACCAATAACACCCTGCATGAATTAACTCATGCTACGTGACTTAACTCATACACTTTATATTTCTGTGTGACTTAAGTAATGATGTGTGAGTTAAGTGATATATCACAGCAACAAAAGCATAACACCATACATTTTCAAAACATCTCAAATACGATTTTTAACACCATTTTTGCGAATTTCACCAACTTCAACCAAATCAACATCAAAACAACAAATCAGCAAGTAAGTTATGCTTATCCTACTTCATTGTTTTTTTTTTAAATTTTTTTTTTGATTTTTTGGAGAAATTTAACATTTTGAGGTTTTTAGAATTTTTGCTGCATGTTAGTTTTTACGATTGTTAGTGATGAATTAAGTTAGGAATTATAGTTTAGATGTTGTTTAGAGTGCAATGTGGTAGTTTAGAGTTTTGAAATTGTTAGATTTTAAGTTGATTGGAAGTTGCACTCTAGGTGTTTGATAAAATGTCTCAATAAAATTTAATTTGTTTTTTTTGGATTATTAATGATGAAATTAGTTAGAAATTGATTTGTTATTGTTGATTATAGTTTGTTTGACTACAATGTGGTAGTTTACGAACTGAAATGACACTGGCGAAATTTAAGTGTTGTTGTTGAATAGTTAGAAATGACACAATATGTAACACCCTAAACCCTTAAAGCGATAAATTACGCAAATAATACAATTATACGAAGGATCTAGATGCTGCTTTTTTTATAAGTTCCAAACATGCATAATTAACTTTTCTCAAAACATCGCAGCGGAATATATTATCATTACATCTCAACAAAACAGTTAATAAAATCTCCAAGTAGCGATGTTATATAAATCTCAATACAACACTAAATATAAAATCTCATCTCAGCATACTGAGTGATAAATATCTCAACAAGTCATAATGTAAATAAACAGACAGACACCCCTAAATCAGAGTCCGACTTTAAGACTCCAAAAGCAAAACAAGGTAACTCCAAAGCTAATCTCCAACAACTCACCAAGCTAAAGCAAACTACTCATGCACACCTTTTATCCATTCATAAGAATAAGGCAGGCGGTCAACCAAACAACCACTAGGGTTAGTTCACGATTCACAATTAAACATAATCAAATGAAGGTAAATAGCATAATTTAAATTCACATGATTAATAAACTCGACATCATCATAACCATCAAGTAAACGGGCACAATCAAGTAGTGTATACGATTCACCTTTTCCAAGTATTCACAACAATCACCAAACATTCCTCAATGCACATACACTGATTCACGTATCCAAGTATGACTCAACTGACCAATTAACAAATGTGTGCAATGTTCTAGACTCATCTAGATGCATGTGGTACAATTGGATTCTGGAGATAATTTTACCGTTTGAACCCACACCCACGTAAGAGTACACCTCCTCCTACGTATTTCACCTATGTAAAAGTACACCTCCTTTTACATTTCTCATATGACTCAATATTATCATAATGCATGGACTTCAAGTAAGATTCGACAATACGCCTAACACCAACTATATAATTACCAAACAATGTAAAGGTACACCTTCAATTACATTTCCTCATAAATCAACACCATAGACATTATCAAGTTTTACAATCCACACAATCAGCAAGTCATAATTCAAACAAGGGTCATCACCATATTAACAAATCAAAAATCACCAAAAGAATAATTTTTGAAAACAACATCTTCCACTTAAAAGAAACTTTATCGTTTTGAGTTCATATTTCATAATAAGGACGAGTAATTAAGCACACCATGTTATTCATCGTCTTAAACACCCAATCAACATTAATTCATTCTTATTCTACTTTATAAACATGATTTCAAATTTATTTACAAGTTATCCAACTACAAAACATTAATTTGACAAAGTTCGTCTATTTTTATTAAAACTAGCATTTTCCGATTAATTCTCTAAAACCAAGATAACTAAGTTCAAATGTCTCAACCAAGTACATACACAATTCACATACAAGTACAGTAGCATATACATATAAGTATCATAGGTCAATTCCGATTAATTTCAAAATTTCACAAAGTTTGTCTCATTTTATCATTTTTCAAAAGAATCCCAATTTTCAAAGCAAAATCATGTTAAAGCTCATGAATACCATCCAAAATATTTTTATAAATCAAGGTTACACTAAACAATCCTAACCCCACCCTTTTCCTTTGAGGAAAACGAGTTTCGGAAAATTATGCGTTCTTGAGCAATTTTCAAAAAGTATGATTCGATTCACAAAATCAAGTTCGATCCAATTCATTTGATGTTTCCAAAGGTTTAGAAAGCTTGACAGCAGTTAAATACATCTAAAGAATTAGTTTGGAACAGTCCGGATCAATCTCCGAGTGTTCGGAACACCCAGAACATAGGCTTCTGTATTGGGCAACTCGCCACAGCGAGCTACAGCTCGCCTAGCGAGTTACATCAGAACAGCAACCCTGTTCTTGGTAGTTCCCTCTCGGGAACTCTCCAATTTTCACCCAAAATCCCCGTTTTTTGATCCCCTTTGACCCAATTCGTTCCCAAAACTTGTACATTAGTTTATATACATCAAAATGCAATCAAAACAACAACAAACATGGAATCATAACATTAATAAACCTCAAATTCATCACCTAGTTCATTTTTCACCAAAACCCACAATTTTCTCATTTTTCATTCAAACTTTATAACACAACCACACCAATTCAAACCCCATCAATACACAAACATGTATAAACATTTATGAAGTGAATTCAAACATGTTTCAACAACAATCACTCATCAATTCATGATTTACACTCAATTAATCAGAAACCATCAAAATAACTTATCAACAACTACAACTATGTAGTTTAAGCACATAACAACAATTTCATGAAGTTTATCATACCACAAATTCACATGAATTAGAAGCACGAAATTCATCATCAAAAATCAGCTAAAGTCACAATTAACATAAAAGCACTTAAACCCATAATCGAAAATGGAAGATTATGACTTAATTGATGAAAAGGAAACCATCCCCCTTACCTCTAGCTTCACAAATTCTAGCTTAGGCTTCAATTTAACTCCTAGCTCTTCAAACCCCAAGCTTTCTTTCTCTAGCTCATCTTCTTTCCTCTTGATCCACTTTCTCTCTCTACCTCTTATGTTTTAATGAAATGAAATAATGAAGGCTTAACCTTATTTCTCATAAGAGTTATGTTTATATAGTTACCTCATAATTGGACTAGGTTTCTAATTGTCTTAATGAACTTAACATTATAACCAACTAATTCTGTAAATTACTACCCAGTTAAACCGTCAAAATAACGAATGATTATTGTCTCTAAATAATTACTCCAACTCATTAGTAACTTAGTAAAAATGTCTGTTCTCACCAAATTACCAAAAATAACCTTCTCAATAAAATGATTATTTTACCCTTACTCACAAAATGACCAAAATACCCATGAGTCTAAAAATAACTAAAATACTCTTTTAGACCAAAAATCCACTAATCTCGAATAAAATACACACAAAGGTAAGTAATCACACACAAGCGCATATAAACACATATAATAAATAAATAAATAAAATATAGCGAAAAATGGGTTGTTACACAATGTCCCTGATAAAATGTCTCATTGATTTTTTGCTTTTTGAAATGTTGTGCAGATATGTCTCAGAGGCCTGACAGACTTAGGGGAGATAAAGAGTCCTCTACTAATGGTGCACGGAGGGAAAAGGAAGCACAACACCCTCCTCAGCCTGGTCGACGAAGAGGTGGGTGCACGAGATTTGCGGAAGATTCATCTTCACAGGCGGCCGTGTCCAAGATAGTGGACCCGACGCAGCATCAGCAGAAGATGTATCAGCCTGAGTATTTTCAGCCTCAATATGAGCAGCCTCACCAATAGGAGGGTGAAGGTCAACAGCAGGAGACTGAGGCTCAGGGGGAGCGGGTTATGGAGTTTGAGGTCGGACCGCAGGGCTTTCTTGGGGGGCCATATTAGTTGTCAGTTTTACCAAACTTCGATAAACACGTGGAATGCATCTATGGGTCGATGTCGAAGTAAGTATAATTGCTTTATTTAATTTAAGGATATGTTGCTTATTATTTTCCTTTTTTAATGTTTATGTTATAATATTTGCTTTTACTTATTTTAATGATTATTTTACTTATTTTATGTTAGAATTAAAATTTATGTTAGAATATTTCATGTTTATTTTACTTACTATTTTTTTAACGTTTTTTTATTTCAATTTCAAAAGTCGCATAGGATGACCGGTGTCTCGCACGGGAACAAGCTTATCTTAGTAAATTGACAGTGTCGTTGTTGGGAAATGAAAATAATTGTTTCTGGGACACGGTGAATGATTCTGATATTACCCCCCTCCTTAAGATTGGGTACGAAAATAACTCTCACGGGCTCATTTGTGCCTTGTCAGAGAGATGACATGAGGACACCAGCAGCTTCCATCAGCCTGTTGGGGAGATGACTATCACACTAGATGCGGCGTGTCTTCTGTAACAGCCCGATTTTTGCTAGAATTATTTAATTAATTATTATGTGTGTTTATATGTGCTTGTATGCGATTATTTGTCTTTGTGTGTATTTTATTCGAGATTAGTGGATTTTGGCTTAAGAAGGGTATTTTAGTCATTTTAGTCTCAGGGGTATTTTGGTCATTTGGTGAGCAAGGATAAATTAGACATTTGTTGAGAGATTTATTTGGGAATAATTATTTTTACTAAGTTACTAGTGGGTGGTGGTAATTAATTAGAGACGGTGACTATTCGTTATTTTGACGGTTAAGTGTGTAGTAACTCGGTGAATTAGATAGTAAGAATATTGAGCCCGTTAAAACAACTAGGGTTTGAGCTCATTTGAGTAGTGACTATATAAAGACTAGTCTTAATAGGAAATTAGGCCATAACCTTCATTTCACTCATTTTCACAAACATTTCAAGATAGAGTTAGAGAGAGAAAGGAGATCTTGAAGAACTAAGAAGAACTAGAGAGAAAGCTTGGGGTTGGTGACTAGGAGCAAAACTGAAGCTAGGAATTGGAGTGTTGAAGAGTAGAGGTAAGGGGGATAGTCTCTTTTTCACAATTTAAGCTATAATCACTTTTTCTACTTGTGAGTTTAAGTGCTTTTGTTATAATTGTGACCTTTTGTGGTTTTAAATGATAAAATTCATGCTCCTTTTTCATGTTAAATATTGGGTATGATAAACTTCATGAATTTGTTGTGTTAATATCTTAAACTTCATGTTGTTTTTGAGTTGTTTTCATGATTTTTGACCAATTGAGAGGGATTCATAAATTGGTGTATGATTGTTGTTGAAACATGTTTGAATTCACTTCTTTGATGTTTATTTATGTTTATGTGTTGATGAGTTTTGAATTGGTGTGGTTGTTTTGAATTTTGAGTGGGAAATGAGAAAAGTGGTGGTTTTTGATGAAAATGAACCAGATGATGATTTGAGGTGAATTAGTGTTTTAATCTGATGTTTGTTGTTTTTTTTATGCCTTTTTATTTTTTTTAATCGAGTGTATATGTCTTGGGGTTGAATTTGGGGTCAATGAGATCGAAATTGGGGTTTTGGGGTTGAAAATGGTGAGTTCCCGAGAGGGAACACCGAGAACAGGGTGACCTGTTCCGGTGTAACTCGCCTGGCAAGAAGTATCTCTCTAAAGCGAGTTGCCCAGTAACAGAACACCCCGTTTTGGGTGTTCCGGGCTATGGGGGTCGATCCGAGTGGTTCCAAACTGATTCTTTTGAAGTAATTAAACGTATTTGAGCTTTCTAAACCTTTGGAAACATTAATTGAATTGGATTGAACTTGGATTTGGGAATCATATCATAACTTTTTGAAAATAAGTTCAAGAACATGAATTTTCTGAAAACTCGATTTCTCAAGGAAAAAGGGTAGGACTAGGGTAGCCTAGCATTGTTATGATTTGTAAAAATGTTTTGGATGGAATTCATGGACTTTAACTTGGTTTTTCTTTGGAAACTTGAATTCTTTGAAAAACGGTAAAATGATACGAACTTTGTGAAACTTTGGGATTAAAGTGAATTAGCCTATGAGACATTTATGTATACACTACTGCACTCATATGTGACTTGTGTGTAAGCTTAGTTAAGGCATTCGAACTTGTTTGATTTGTTTTGTCGGATAACTTGGAAAATGATAAAATGATACGAACTTGGGAATTTTGAGTAATTGTCGGCTTTAGCCTATGAAACGTACGTATACACATTACTGCACTTATATGTGATTTGTGTGTATACTCGGTTGAGGCGTTTAAATTTGTTTACTTTGGTTTTGAAAAATTTGTCGGAAAATGCTAGTTTTCATAAACTTAGACGAACTTTGTCAAACTAATGATTTATGGTCGGATAACTTGTAGGAGACTTTGTATTCATGTTAGAATGATTTAATGTGAATGAAATGTTAAGGATTGGGTGTCTAGAATTGATGAATGTCATGTCGTGGCTAATTGTCCATTTTATATGAAAGATGAATTTAAAGCCTTATGGTTTCTTTGAGGTGTTGAATGTTGTTGATGATGTTGATCTTATTTCTTACCGTGGGCCTCTTGCACCAGGGGAGGTGGTTACGACCTTCATGGAGTTTGATGTCCATGCCCTTAGCTAGCAGAAGATGGGTAATCTGATCCCAGAGGACGATGTGTGGAAGCATACAAAGGGGTACATGAAATGGTTCTACAAGGTATCTCGTCCTATTATGATCGCCCATGTGGCGGTTCCTGACTACACAGCTCATGTCCCTCCGTACGAGGAGGTTATTGTTGAGCAGTAGTGGATCAGACAACCTCCAGACCCATTCCAGATCATCGACAACATTAGAGCCAGAGTGGAGAGTGCAATGGATCTAGACAGCCTCCAGACCCATTCCAGATCATCGAGTACAGCGTGCTGGAGGAGGTGTCGGCTCCGTGGAGGAGGAGTGGGAGTCATAGTCCATAGGAGTAAAGTTGAAGGGGGTTCGTTTACCGGACGTAGCATTGAAGACTCGAGTGAAGAGATCGAAAGAGTGCACGGGTAATTCAAGGATCCAAAGAAACCAAATTCAAGGGGTACTTGAAGTTTGTGGGAGTTTGTTTTACATAGGAGTTGAAGAATTATGGCTTTAATCTGAAGGAACTCTTGTAACATTGTAATCAACTTTTCATACATAGTGGATAACCTTGGTGAAGGCGTACTTCATCAAGTAGAGTAGACGTAGTCCTTAGCGAGGACGAAAAAGGGTGAACTACTATAAACACCGATGTTCTCTCTCTTTCCCTATCCTTTTACATTTTGATATTGCATGTGATTGATTGAATAATTGATAGTTTAATTGCTAGTATTGATCTAAGTTGTTTTAATTGAAAATTGACCAATTCATTGAATTGGGTTTGAACACTTCACTGAGATCAATTAATTGCAACATCAATTCAATTATTCAATCTCACTTGTATTGTGTTTTAATTTAATAGCATAGTATATTTGTTCATATAGGTTTGGTTTGAAATTGTTATAAGTTTTGTATATTGTTCAAGGTTGATTAAAGTTTGATTGTTAATAAGATTTGTTTATTGAACCCCTCAATTCTAAGATCA
>Ga0228711_1002882_pt1 | contig 26687 bp, 15 predicted proteins | sample MedpolnodulmetaG_2_FD_177996 | JGI IMG/M metagenome (GOLD analysis project Ga0228711, IMG submission 177996) | Root nodule microbial communities from Medicago polymorpha collected in Santa Monica, California, United States - brown nodules | ecosystem: Host-associated > Plants > Roots > Nodule... | reverse complement strand
ATAACAATAAAAAGGCTCCACAGCATAATTCCAAAATTGATACATAAGGAATGAAAATAAATATAACTAATTCCCATCCCGTACGTATCAGAGCCCTAGACAGTTGAGCCACCACACCTACTACTCGAAATTACCTACACGTTACCCACGGTCGAGGCAACATTCAAACAGAAGGGTGAGACAAATTATGCTAGTAATTCCCAAAGGTACTAGACAAGAAGTTGTCCATTCTACTATTAACTCTTCCTATCTTTGGGATTTTTTGTGAGGTTCTTACACTAACAAAAAACATGAGGCTTCTAAATGGTGCATCAAATTCAGATATTTTAGAAAGACAATTAATTTCTGATTGGGTACTTAGTATTGGGGATGTGACAATTGGTGAGAGCACTTATCCAAATATATTAGAAAGCATGAGTAATATAACTTATTTTTGAGACATGGCCAGATTAGCTCTAAAGAATTCAATTGTTGAACAAATAAACGATTATATGTTGGATATGATTCTAGGTGAAGCAAAAATTTATTTGAGTTATGATTTCCCGATCTCACGAAGCAAGGATGGCTATCGATTGATGATGTCCACACTCCTGAATATCTTAACACAATTAATACATCTGGTCTTCCAAATCAGAAACTAAGATTAAAAGTTGTAGTTCCAGTGATGTTGTTAAGGAATATAAAGCAAAGATCAGGATTATGAAATGGTACAAGATTAATAATATCAGGATGGATAAATTTGTGCTTGAAGGAAAAGTCATATCTGGAAGTAACATAGGCGAGAAAGTTTTTATACCAAGATTATCTCTTACACCTTCTGACGTTAGGATTCCTTTCAAATTTCAACGGAGACAATTTTCGATAGTTGTTTCATTCGCAATGACTATTAACAAAAGTCAAGAACAATCTTCAAAGAATGTTGGGATATATTTGCCAAGTGTTGTGTTCTAAGATGGTCAGCTTTACGTTGCACTTTCAAGAGCTACTTCCAAAAATGGGTTGAAGATTCTTATTACCGATGAAGATGGTCAAGATACCTATGTGACTTCAAATGTCGTAAATAGAGAAGTATTTCGTAATGTCGGATAGTTTATCTTAAATCTATAATCAATACTTTATATTGTTGTATTGTGAACAAATTACGTAACTAATGTAACCATTATGTGATTAATTTATCGTATTTCCCATTACATGAACTATGATATACATTGATTAAATCGTAACAAATTGACCTAATCATATAAACATAATATATAATGTGTAACTTATTTGCGACTGTTTCATATGGTCTAGTAACATATGAAAAATATAAGAATCAGTTCCATAGTCAAATCCCAAAAAAAACAGACATATAAATAATAGTAAAAAAGTTTATTATTTTAATAAATATCATGTATTGTTTTAATACATGTATATGTTAAGGTATTTTAGTAAATATAATATATTATTCTTTCAAAAAAATGTAAATATAATATATTACTTTGAGTAATTTTTAAGGTATTTTAGTTTTTTTTATAATAGGTATTTTAGTATTAAATGTATTAGTGTCTATGCCGCAAAAATTTGCCGCGCTTCAGCCCCGCGCCATTTTTTGGGTTGGTTGCGCCGTAATCCTGCAAAGTTTTTTGATACTATTATTTGAACCCCACCAAAAATTGAATCTTGGATCAATCCCTACTTGTATGTCAAATCACAAAGGGAGAAAACATAAGTGTTAAAATCACTCAAAAATGGGAGCAAAATCGCATACTTGGGAGGCTAAAAGTGCAAAGATGTCTTGAAATTTATAATAACATGTATTATTCCATTCGCCATTAATAATAACATGAAAAAGATAAGAATCAATTCCATAATAAAATCCCAAAAAACAAAGACATGTGATTTTAAACTAATAATTGCATAATGTTTGAATGAGATCTGATCCAAAATCAATTTCATGGACAATAGGGTCTACCCAAACGAGCCCTATGACTTGGTATATTGAAGTGCCTAATCCTTCCTTCTTGTTCCCTCAAATAACCTTCACAAAGAAAAGCCTTTGAAAATTGATCCTCAACTTTCCTATCAACATCATGAACAAACACATCAGTATCCCCATTTTCTCTATTCCTAGCAATCAAACCAGCTGTATAAATAGCACTCATCCTCCCCGGCGCGCCATCGAAGTACCCCGTTGGTGCATCCACCATGATCACATCCCATTCCACATCATAAATTTCACTTGGAAATCCTTTAAGTGCTAATCCACATTTTGAAAATCTTGGGTCAGAAACTTTTTTACAATCCTCTTGTTCCATTCCAATTTTCATTAGTTCATCACTTTGATGTACTTTTGTATCATACACAACATGATATGATTCCAACGTTGAGAACTTGGATTGGATTTGTTCAATCCATGTCTTGTCTTCTTCAAGGAAAACGGTCCGGCCACCGTAGTTTAATGATGTCCACATGAGACTATCATGACCTAATCCGAAGACTAAGAAGTTGCAAGGTGATTTTTTTTGAAGAACTTTGGCTGAGACTGAGATCTCTTGAATTGTTTGTTGAGGGGTGATTTTTGTTGTTGCATAATGGATTAATGCGTTGGCTAATGATGGAGGGTTTTTTGTGCATGTTGGTGTTATAGGGAGTGAAGGACATTCAGATTTTGTGATTTTTTCTGTTTCTTGTGATGAGATTTTTGAGTCATTGTTTGTGTTTGAAGTTGTGGTGGGTGGTTGAGTAAATGAGAAAATGGATGATTTGAATAGCATGATGAAGAGAAAGAGAAATACAAGAGAGATGATCACTAGTTTGAGATTGGATGAGAGTTGTGTTTTGGATCTCATGGTTTCAATTTGATTATTTTGATAGAAGAAAAAAAATGTATGTTTTGGATCTCAACTATTGAGGAATAGATATATCATATGAGTTCTATTTTGAACATTTATGTGAGAGAGGGAGGTGTTTGTTGGAAAATGAAAATGTGAATTTGCTTGAGAGTAAAGGTGAAGGAAATGTGTAAGAATCATAAGCTCATAGCAAAGGATTGATGATATTGACTTTTGAGGTGTCATATATTGTTTGGATTGCACCTACTAAAGTATTCATTTGGTGAGAATAAAACACCTAACGTTTGGTAGTGTTTGGAGATTGTGGAGGAGTCATGGTGTATTATATAGATTTAATTCAAGGAGAATTCTTTTGTATTTTAAAATAATTAAATGTAAAGAAATAGTATAAAATGAAATGAATGTACGTTACAAAATTTTAGAATATCATAGTACTTATCCTTAACTTAATTAACATGTTTTCTAATATAAATATTTTTTATTTCAATTAATTATAATTTTCAGATGTTTGAAAATATTGACTTTAAATTTGAATTTTTAAAAAAATTTGGAATTTTAAAATAATTTAAAAGTTGAATATATTATTTATTGTGATAATTGGTGGTGTAAAAAGTTTTACATCAACTGTGCATACAGTTTATGGTAAAGAAAATAACAGTGGCAACGTTGTAAGGTGACAAAGTAAGTACAAGTGCCTCTCAAAAAAAAAGTAAGTACAAGTGATATGATATAAATTGGAAAATATATTAATAATTCTAATAATTTTGTTGATTAAATATGAAGGAACGAAATTTGGGCCCCGTGACTATGACGAGAAAGCTACTTGGGTGTAATATTTAATCGACAAGATCTGAATACATTTTTTTTTTTTTTGAGGGAAGATCTGAATACATTTGATTCTTTAAATATTAGTTAAATTTGGTGGATCACAATAATAATATTTTTCGATTGTTTTCAATAATGAATGGAATGTCACTAGTGTCAAGGATGTTTCACGTGCAATGCAATCATCCCATTTAATAAGAAGAAAGAGGCAAATACAAATAAAAAATATTTTGACATATTGACATAAATGAAAAAAATAAAATAAAAATAATTTAGTCAAATCATTTAATTATTTTTTTTATTTTTTATGTGTGTCAAACCATTTTATTTGTGTCTGTAATCAACTAAGTATTTTTCAAAAAAAATAAAATAAGTGACTTATTAATTTTGAAAAGAGAACTGATTGAAAATATCAAAATTTTAATGTGAAATATGGTGTTGTACATGTAATTTGATTTGAGAAATGTTATAACAAGTAATTTTAGAGTATTGTTTAATAAATTAAAATAGATAAATTTTGTACAAATTTATTATTTTATTGAGACAATATTTTTTGTTTAGATTTTCTTAAATAATATCGTTAAAACAATTGTTAGCAAGAGTCTAATGAACTTAACTCTGTTGATAAAGATATGATATTTTATATATTAGGTCCGAAGTTTGAATCTCATATTGCCTATTTTTCACTTTAAGAAATAAACTTTTAGTCACTAAATCACTTGAAGAAAAAAAAATTGTCACATGATCCTTAAATTTTATGTGTACTTTTGATATGTGTAAGTTGTAGTTTTGTACATGATGAAAAGTAAGAGAAATAAAAGACAATTATTTTGAAAATTGAATAAATAAATACATCATCCGATCACTATTATAAATAAAATTTAATATTTTAAATTCATTCATTAAATGATCCATGTGGTCTATAATAAAGATTATATAGATATCATTAATTAAATAAATCTAAAATATAGATTTTTGTTTGTAATAGTGATTGAAAGATGTATGTCTTGTTTGTCTAGCCGTTGTTAATTTATCATAATTGTTTGGTCAAAAAAAGTTGTCATAATCGTTTTTTTTTTGAGGAAAATTGCAATCTCAATTTCAATTGAGGAAAACATGACACGTGGAAAAGGCTCAAATTTATTTCTAATACATACTCCTATCAATTATTTATTTCAGAAATAAAAAATAATAATAATTGTTTATCCCACTCCTCCTTTTTCGGTTTCAACAACACACACCCTTCACCTGTTTCCATCATCTGCTTTGTCACAACTTACAACCACTTGCCGCCTCCTATCTTAACTTATTTCCTCTTTCTCTGTGACTGTTGTGTTGTGTTTGCAGTTTAATACTTAAAGTTCAAACTTAATCCTCAACCAATTTGAGTTGATATGGGTTAAACATGAATTGAGGCATAAATAGACCAATTTTTGTATGAGATAAACAAATCCATTAACACCCACCTATGATATAACTAAGATAGAAGGCCAATCAGCGACGACGACACAAAGACGAGTAGTAATAGTGATGAAAACTTCATGTTTGGCAACATTACTATGGCAGCGGTACGGCGAAGTTATGAGGTGTGGTCCGCGACGATAATGTGTTTTGCAAGGCCAGCGAGAGAGGAGGAAAGGGCATGGTTTTCTATTAAAATAAAATAAATAAATCATTGAATGAATCAGAACCATTGATTTTTAAATTTACACATGTCATGTTTTCATGAATAGAAATTGAGATTGCAATTTCCTACCTAAACTTTTTAAAATTAATTTTTAAAGTGCAGAATTTAAGTCCAACCTATTCTTAACTGACATAATGAGTTTCTTTAAAACTAATCCAATTCGTCAAAATGGATAGATAAATTTAATTGACCTGAATTTTATAAGAGCATATTTCTTTGACCACTTATATCCTAATTAATAAGTGTATTTATAGCCATTAAAAAAAGTGTATTTGTAGCAATTTTTTACTAATTAATTTCATAATAAAAGTGTATTTATAGCAATTTTTAGTAATTAATTTCATAATAAATGACACAAATTAAAACATTTCTTAATAATGCCTCGGAAGTACACTATATCGGTTATTTAATGAACGTAAAATGTGAATTTCGCTTATACTTGAGACTAAAAAGAGTATAGTTCACATGCTAAAATACGAGATCAAACAGACAATTTTTCATTTCTCTGCACTTTATATGTATAAGTTTCGCCGCTAATCACGTTCAAAAATAAATAACAAATGCATTAGAATAATCATTACTATTTCATTTGTCAAAAAAACAGTAATATTTCATGTTTGGTAGTACAAAAATGAATTTATTGATTTTTATTAGGGAAATGCTAATTTATCAAGGCATCAATGATAGAAATTATGCATTTGAAATTGTGTCAATTTATTTCTTCAAAGATTGAAATTTAGTTTTTTTCAATAAATATTTTCTTTTTGTAGAAATCTTAACATGTGCCCTAAGGTCTAACAACACAAGTTAGCATGACTTTTTATTGTATATGGTTTGCTTATCAATTGACTTATATTTTTTATTGGCTTAATTGTTATTTTCGTCCTTTAACTATTTAATTAGTATCACTTTGGGCTCATAATTAAAATTTCTTCCGTTTTGGTATTTTAAGTTTATCTCTGTTACATATTTTAGTTTTTTCCGTTAGTTTTATTAAAAAAAAACGTTAGGGTTTGTTAGATTATCATCTTCATTCAACTTCTTCATCATCTTCCTCATCCACCTTCATAAAAACATTCAACATAAAACCATAAGAAGAAAAAACCTAGAAAAACCAATAAACTTCTTCCTCTCACTCTCTCCTCTCACATGGCCTCTCTCACCGGAAAATCAAATTAACCTTTAAAGTTTGAACTTCCCCAATGCTATGAAAATCTTCACTCACCCCCAATTTCATTCCATCCAAGTTTGGTTCACCCCCAAATTCGATTTTACAGATTTTTAAGATCCAGAGATATTGATCTCTTAGGAACTGCAGCACCATTTGGGTTAGCCTTCCTATGTCCATGAACAATCAATCAACACTACATACAACCCGAACCAAAATTCACACAATTTTTACTTGAGTATAATTTTTTCGATAGAATAACATTTTTAAGATCTAGTGTTTCAGCAGCTGCTACAAAAAAATTCAGAGAACTTCAACTTTATTTTCTTAATCGATTTGGGTTGAGATCTCAATTTCTCCCAAACTTCTTCTTCTTCTTCTTCTTCCTCTTCTTCTTACCCTCTAATTCTCACAAACCCTGATCTGTTGTTTTTGCTACTCATTTTTCTAGTTGTTGTTACTACTGGGTTGTTGTTGTTATTGTTTGTTGGTTTGCTGGATTGTTGTTGTTGTAGGTTGTTATCGTTGGGTTGTTGTTGATGGGTTTTGTTGTTATTGTTTGTCCTTGCTGGTGGGTTTTGTTGTTGATGGTGTTCTTCCAATTTTCCAAAAATTGATGAACCCTAATGTTTTTTTATTAATAAAACTAACGGAAATGACCAAAATGTGTAACGGAGATAAACTTAAAATACCAAAACGGAACAAATTTTAATTATGAGACCAAAGCGACACTAATTAAATAGGTAAGGGACGGAAATAACAATTAAGCCTTTTTTATTTAAACAAATTGATTTGACGAATTAAAGCTTGGGTATGAATAAAAATGGAGTTAGGGTTTTGAAATTTGGGGGAGCATGGTTTGAAAGGATGAGGAAGATGAAGTAGAACACAACAGGTCCACATAAAGATGAGTCATCAGTTTTTTAACTGGCATGTCATAAGTTTTTAAGGTTTCTTTGGCGAAAGGCTATGTCGAAACAATTTGTCAACTTAAAGGTATGATATGTTACAAAAATAACTTAAAGGACTAATTCGTTACAAATGTGAAACTTAAAGGACATCCGGTGTAATTTGACCTAGAAAATAATATTCAATATATAAAATTCAAATATTACATAATATTTTGTGACTTTTTTTTTATAAAAAAGCTAAGAAAATATATTAAACGAATAACAAATGTCCCTCTAGCACAAGGCGTAACAGAGAAACAAAGAATTAAAGTATGTTACAACATAAAACTACTACAAGCACAACATCAGAATAAACTTAGGAAACTGCCTTTAAACATATCAAAGGATTCAGCCTCCAAGAAGGTAATCAAAATCAAACAATACATAACGTGCTTTTAACCACCAAAATGAAGGATTGCGCTTTTAAACCCCCTAAACCCCCAAATTGGAGAATATGATTAGATAAATTCCCACGAGGAGCCAATGCAAAACTTAAACAGCCTGAAGTATAATTCCAAAGACAACCATAAAAGTTGCATTAGAAAAATAAATTATCCATGTCTTCCAAACAACCCCAATCAATCGAGCAGTGAATATTTGATGCAGCAATAATATTTCTCCTAAATAAATTGTCTTTTGTTGCAATCCAATTTAATAATAAGCGCCAAATAAAAATGTTAACCTTCAAAGGAATCGTCTTAAGCCACAAAACATGGTTGCCATTAGAGGTGGCAAAAATACCCATGCCCACGGGTACCCATGGGTAAAATCCGTCACGAGCACGGGGCGGGTAGCTAAGCGGGTATCCACGGGTATAATAAACGGGTATTTGACTACCCATTATTATATGGATACGGACACGGATTTGATTGTATCTATACCCACGGGTACCCATACCCGATAATAAATTAAGTAAATTACTAAAATATCTTTATATATCTTATCTTATTACTTAAAGTTGTTATCTTATTAAAGGAAATTTTACCATCCACCTAAGATTCCTCATTAATAATCTATTTTTATTTTTAATTTTTGTAATTCATCTTATTAAGTTCACCGTTTCCACTTCATTCACATCATAAAACATATGGATTATATAAGAATCATGAATTTTCTATGGATTATGTATTGCTTAAAAAAAAGAATGGGTTATGTATGGATGTTTAAAAGTTGAAGTTTTTTAGTAATTAAAAAAAAGTTATTATTTGTACCAAAAAATAAATAAATTCAGAGTTCCATTGGTACCCATGAATACCCATGGATACTTCAATACCCACGGATACCCGCATGGTGGGTACCCACGAGGGTACGGGGCGGACACGTGTATCATATTTATCCAATGGGGCGGGGACGGGTATCATACTATCTGTACCCATTGACATCCCTAGTTGTCATCCACATTAAAATCAACATCAGCTGCAGTTAAGTTATTATAAGCACTTTTAATTGTATACCGTTGAGTCGAATGAAGTCTCCAAACCCACTAATAGCACTTAATACTATATATATTGTGTGTATTATTTTGTATTTATAATAATTGTGAAACAAGGATAATTTGGTAAAATTGTTATCTTTCTATAATTTATGATTTTTTTTCTTAAGTGTGTGAAATGAACAAAAATTGACACTCATTATAAAATAGATGAAGTATTTCATAAAATACAGCGCACCCTCTAATTTTTTTTTGGTGGTGTAGGGAGTTCGAATCTCAGATCTTGCATATATTATGCATTGTCTTTACCAACCGAGTTAAGCTCACGGAGACCGCACCCTTTAATTTAGTATAGCTATAATATTTCTCAAAAGATTTCTAATTAAGTCAAAGTTAATGGAATTGTGTTTCATATTATCATTTTGGTTTTAACTGAACCAAACCAAGTTAATTGGTATTTTCAAAGTGTTACTTCAATGTTTTACTAAGGTAAGATAAAACAAACATGTAAAAAATTATTCAAATGCACATAATTTTTGTCTTAACTTTCCGCTATCCAATGAAAAATGACTTTAGATTAATCTAAAATTTGATCAGAAGATAAATAGAGTACGATAAGAGATTGTTTCATGTATAGATCATACTTGAGTATTACAAGGACAATTCAACCTTAAATAAAGAGCATTGCACCCAACCAAACCAAATTATTAGTACGCAGTTATTTTAACGAGAGTATAAAACATGAAAGTGAGAAATCTAAAATAAAAATTAAAAATAAAAACGAGATGGAGACATGCAAGAACTTAGAAGAAGAGCATTTTCCTAACCCCAAGAGCTTTTAGATGAGATGACACAAATCTCTTCTGGCTTAACCAAGGTCCTGGTTCGAATCCAACCTTGGACATGCAACAACATTAAAACTCTTAGAGAGGATTTGCCGTCCATTTAGGTCCCACAAGGTTCGATGAATTAGTCTCCCTAGTTGCGCACGCGGAGGATACCCAGTTTACACAAAAAAAAAAAAGTGAGTCTGCTGGAATCATCTTGAGGCACCGAGTTTTCGGCAAGCCACCCGTGATACCAAACATGCATTAAACCAATTGAACAGAGTTCTGTAGGACTCTCATAATTGAAGTTATCATAATTTTCCTTCTTTTTGGCACAATATAGCCACTGATCTAAGTCCCTAAACAAAAGGTTTAACTAGTCCAAGAGGCAAAATAATCTGACCAGAATATCTAGGAAACAATGTTAAGAGATGCATTCAACTTAACCATTTTGAATAATCAGTTCTTTACAACTTTCTGTTGCATTTATGTACCTGTGATTTTGTTCATCACATATTAATAGGATTTGCAGTGATTTGAAAGAGCAAAAGTTTTTCATTTGAAGAAAGTGGAAATTATACATTAGCCGACGAATAGGTTTCAAACAAATAAGGTAAGATCACCTTGTAGGCCCCAGATTGAAATCCAGTGTTGTGATCAACAAAGTAAGGAACCTGCAGAGATCCACTTTCATATTCATGTAAGGATTTAAATTGATAAAGTAGAGCATGACGAAGAAATATCAGAAAAACGCTAGCAAGATACGGAATAAGTGCCAAGTATTATTCAACCATTATTAAACATAACAGGTTAGTACTTTAGTTCTTCTAAAATGAACGGTTCAATTTCAATAAAAAAAGTTAAGAGTTTATAACACATGATTTATGAGAAAATGAAGGAAGTGGATTTCAACAAGGTCATAGATTGTTACACATTTGCATGTATTTTACAAAGCCAAATCATCCTTGAGAAGGGTGCCTAGTGTAGTACAAATACAGTGATATGCCGGCAAAAAAATCCAGAATTTCCAACTGTGGAAAATAACCAAAAGATGTATGTATTGAAGTTATATGCAATTTAAGTTAAATATAAATTCTTACCTCTTTAGATCCAGAAGCATCGAAGAGTAACTTCATTCGTCGTGATCCTTCTCCTACATTTTGAAGAACATAAGGAAGTTCCAATTCACATAATGCCTCACGCACAATACGAGCATCCTAGAAAAAAGAAATTTGAAATGCATAAAGTTAGAAGAAGATATATACCCAAAAACAAAGTACGAAATTAAGATAGTTGATTCTACTAGGGCACAGGTCAAAACATGACAAATCTTATGATCCTAAATACTAACCCCATTGTTACAAATCAAATGCATGTCATGAGCATATTATATGAATGTGTTCTTTCCATCAAAGTTCAATTGAAAGGAAGTATAAAGAAATCAAGGTTGAGAACATAGACCAAGTGTATGTTTGGTTTCACGGTAGGGAGAGCCGAAAGTGATTTGAGACACATATAATTGATTTTGACATGTTTGAGTTACTCCAAATGTGATTTTTATACTCAAATTTATTTTTCAACTCACTTTTAAATCATTTCACATTCAACTTTGATTCACTCGAAATCAATTTTTGTCACAGAAGAACCAAACACACACAAAGTCCTCTACATGTTTGCATTTCCTCCATAAATTGGAGATAGAAAAACATTATCTTACCGGGTTATTTTCATAGGAGAACAGCTCCAGCTTTCTAGGAGGAGGTTCAACCTTAGAACGTTCCCACAGTGTCATTCCTCTACCTGCTCGTAGAATTGTTGGCATCCATCCAGTGAAAATAGTGCTGCGTAAGAGTAAGTTATTATGAGGAAATAAATCAAACATTGATCAACCCATGAAACATATGAAATTTGAACTCAGTTTTCCTCCCCTAAAATATTTATACCTCTCTAAAAGTCCCAATGATGGACTTCTCCCTTCTCCATATCGCTCGAACAAGTATTTTACAATATCGCCTACAACAAGAAACCAAGAAAGCACACAACATTCAATGGATTGAATTAGTTAAAATCATTAACAATAGACCATTATGAAGAATTAATCCAAACTAGTTAACAACTACGAAAAATATAAGTAGAAAGAATAAGGAAAAAGCGTCCTTTCTAACTTACTGCTTTCATACATGGAAACACCACTATTTTGATCAATGAGGAAAGGAAACCTACAAAAAGGACAACATTGTGAATTTTGTGACTTATTTTAAACAGACAAAATATTTTAAAAGATAAGGAGAACGAATTACACCAGTAATGAGTATGTTGAAAATGCATACTTGCAACAAAAATGTAATAGAAATCAAGATGCAAGTCCTATTGAAGTTGTTATTACAGGATCAGTCAGCATATAAAGTACAAAAATAAAATCTAAAAATTTGAGATGAGATGTCGATATGCCCTGAGAACAGTTAGTTAGAATTCCATTTTAATTTGAGATGGTTATTAAGCCGCCATAAAATTCCATTTTGCAGCCAACATGTAAAAATTGGCCAGGGAAGTTGTCAAAAAATCTACCACCGCAATCTGCCATGGCGCCATCATGGTCAATATGTTTGACAACACTGGACGAAACAAATATTTTTCTCTATTCCAACATGAAAATATCAAAACCATAGAGTGATAACTCCTTTCTATTCCATTTAAATCCACTCCATTCCATCACAAAGTATTTTTGGAAGAAGAGATTGCCATTGTCAACACAATAAAGTATTTTTCGTCTTTACCCAATATCTTTTTTCTCATGTATCTCAAAACTCAGAATCTGTTTCTGATTCCTAACAGATACCCCTAAAAAACAGCTTTGATTTTCAAGACTCGGCAATACTACAATAAAATTAGCAGCACTCAACAGGTAAAAAGAAACAAAACAATATCATAAAGATAAAGAACAACATACATCTCTTTGCCACCAGTTTTTCTGACCACCTCTCTGTGTCTTACAGAACCTTTAGGACAAGGATATACCTATTAATAACACCAACAGTAGTAATATTACCATAAATCAATTCTCATCTCACAGGTAAGTATAAAAATTTAATTAAAATTCTTTTGATTTTTATTTTTAATACCAATGGTCCAACAGGAGTTGGTGTGCAGCACCAACACTTCAGATTGAAAGTGTGTCCAGTGTCGGACACCAACCCGACACTGACACGACACTGACACATGCGGTTACATTCAATTACTTCTATTTTCTCAAATTATTAATGGTGTTGGCGTGTCAATCATGTGTCCCGTATCCATGCATGCGTCAGTGTTTCATAATTGATAGCATAAGGATTAAATTGTTCAAAAGCTAATACTAGATTCAACTGTTGTAGAAAAGACCCTGAAACCATGGAGCATGTTATAATGGCAATGAATAACAGTGCTCCAATGAGAAGACAAAACTCATTCAAAAGAACAAATTGTGGTGTATGTGATGAATCTGTGGCTAACCTCTACAGAAAGATCTAGTTCAGTCATGGCCTCTCGTACTCTTCTACAAAAAGGGCATGCCTCTGTTAACAAATAGTACGGAAGATTTAAAAAGGGACAATTGCCAACTTCAATGATAAAAGAATAGTAGTAAAAACCCAAAAAATAAAATTTTGAGAATCTTAGTATCAATAAAGATTCAGTTGTAGTACTAGTAAATGAAACTTCTTCTAAAATGGTATAGCATTATCAACATTTAGACCATGCCTGATTCTTACACTAAAAAGAAATAAACTAACTTCTGGAATGTTGACAAATTTCAATAACTAAGTCAAAAAAGAATACAAAAAATGTTTGCTTGTTATTAGCAATAGCATCACCAATGATTCTTAGTAGCAGCAAAAACATACCAAATTCAAAAAGCTGCAAACTAATAGGAGGTTCTGAAGCTATCTCTTTACTCGATGCACTTTCAAATGCAGATTTTCTTCCCCATGCAAACCTTGATGTACTGGCCAAGGAAGATGTTGCTAGCTATCATCATCATAAAAAACTCAAGGAGGTTTAGTCAATTACACTGTGCATGAACATGTTTTAGAATATTTTGGCACAAAAATTTCCTTCTTCCTAGTTTTTTCAAACATTTAAGAAGCCTTTTACTACACATGTACTACTACATACACTTGTGATAAAGTAAAATGCATTACCATGATTTCAATACCAATAGTTCCTGTTCAGAAAAAAAATACCAATAGCACTATAATAGGGCTAAGGGCTCTGGATTTCAAGAATTTTGTTTATTCTATCTATTTTGCTTCATTCATGAATTTTGTTTATAATTAATAAAATTCACGATTTTGGTCTTTTAGTTTTGAAAATGTTAGACAATTTCTTCACCTATGCATCTGGCATTGATTTTTTTATGATGTTAACAAGTGAGATATGTTGGTGCTTTAAGTGTGAACACGAGTCCCACATCACATTGGATAGAAAAGTGGATGTTAAGCAACGTATAAGTGAGAAGACTCGTATATCCAATGACTTAATATTATTGTTTGGTGTCCAAATCCACATGCGTGGTTGCTCAAAGCCCAAGGGGATGATCCCTGAGCTGTCATCATCAACTGAGCTATCACATAAATATCTCACTTGCCACATCATCAAAACTTAGTCTCAAAAGACATTTTGAGAATGGAGTAACCAAAATGTGAATGAGCCAAAATAGAGGGACAAAGGTTGTATTAAAGCCTTAACTTAAAAACGTATAGCGGAGAAGCAAAAAATGTTGTCAAAACTGATAGACATTTTAGGAATCTTGATAGAGGCCATGGAAGAGAGAAATTATTCAAACTGAATAAATTTTGTATTGATAAAATGGGAAAAGTGAATATATGAAAGGGGACAATGAGATTCATCAAGTGTGTTTGATTTGTTGAAAAATAGGGGAATGTACTAGACAACTATTTTGTACCATGTTTGACAAAATATATAGGGGATTGGACACAATGGAGTACAAAAAGTTGTCCTGTACAATTCTCAGTACATCCTGTTTTGCAAATCAAACGAACAATAACTAACTCATAACTAGTGTAACTAATTTATAAGCAACCATGTATATCTCTAATAATGCATAAACTTGTTAAAAGGGTCAGCTCACCTCCAATGCAAAATTACGTTGTCCAGAAGGATCTCCTCCCTGCGTTACAGAAGCAACAGATGAGAAACAGTAACAACAAATAATAATTATGTATGAATAAGAAAAATAAAAATAATATATTCAAAAACAAATTATGTCATGCCAATGAATTAAATTGGTGGAATTCAAATTTGAGCATAGAGAGTTAAGAAAGAAGAGTATTACAGAGAAAAGCTTGAGCAAGGGACAGAGAAAGGAGAGAAAGGAGGAAGGAGTTGAAGTGGATTGTTGTGGTACGTCATCTGAATTTGATTTTGCATGAATTTTGAATCTGTTAATATTGGTGTTGCATTTTAGTTTAAGACTTGGAATTGGTATGCTGTGTGAGGTTATGCTGCAGTGGAAGGACATGTTCTGTTTTATTTTTTGGGGGCGGGACACCCAACACAAGACACAACAACAAGTCTTTTAAGATATTTTTTTATGTATTTGTTTTTGTTCTCCTTTCCCAGAAGGTTAGTTTAGGTAATTTGAAATATAAAGGCTCACACCAACGTTATCACATCATGTCTTATGAAATATGAAACAATTTCTTATCAACTAAACAAATATTTATTTCATTTTTAATCTAAATTTATATAATCTAATCTAATCGTAAAATAATATTCTATTGAATAAATATATCAACTCTACCAATTTTCAAAATCTATTTTAAAATAAATAAATAAGAATTTGAGATTCAAACATCCGTTCTTGCATATCATTATTATAAGTAAAAATCAATATTTTAAATTCATTCATTAAATGATGTATCTGATATATAATAAACATCATATACATTGTTAATTGAATGATCTAAAATGTTATTTTTGTTTATAAGTGATTGTACGTATAATGTCTCTATGTCTTTTTTTGTTGGTCTAGTAGCCTAGTGATTGAAACTCGACAGTTAAACTCGAACCATAAATTATGGAATGTCCCTCTTCAGCAGAATTGAACAGTGATTGTTGTGTGTCTCTAGAAAGTGGAAGGAAATGATGAGAGGAGCATTATTGTCCCTCTTCCGCAGCAAGACCAAGTCACCTCCTCTTTTCTTCTCAACATCATCAACCTCTAAACTCAACATCTTCGATCGCCAACTCAAACGCAAACAGGTAGCTACCTTTTTCTCTAATTTCATTCATTATTTTCACGATGTTGTAATTGTAATTGATGCAGCGTGATCGTGCCTCATGGTTAATGCCTCAAACCGATCCTTTACTTCACACCGTTGCTGATAATCTTTTAGATCGCTTGCAGGCAAGTTCCTTCCTTCCTTACCCTCATTCTGAATAACTAGTAAACTACCTTATAGTGGATAATCTTTAAGAGCCCGTTTTGATTAGGCTTATTTTGAGCTTAGCTTATGCAAACATGTAAGCTTTTATGTATTATTCATAAGTTTGTAAATGTAGTTTATGAAAAAACAGTTTTTAATAAATTAACATAGAAACTTATTTATTTGCATAAGTTGTTTTGCATAAGCTCAAAATAAGCCTAATCCAAATGGGCCCTATAAGTTACTTGAATTAGCTTATCAAAAAACGTTGTAAGCTAGTAGAAATGAGCTATAAACTATAAGCTCAGGAGAAAGTGACAATTGCGAAACATGTATTTTTAAGTTAAATGAGCTTATAAGACATAAGTTATAAGCTAAAAAATGGGATTTGCCAAACATAGTACTGACGTTATCAAGTCCATTAAAAATCACGTCACATGCCCAATAAGTTGGCATAAGAGACAAAATTTGAATTTGTAGGGTTTGAATCAAAACAAAAAAACTTTGTAGGTCTAATACCAAAAGACACGATAACTGCAAGAGCTAAAGTCGTGTTTAAACCATTATATTATTATGGTATGTGTATGCTTTTAGTTCTACAAATATAAATTTTTGTTTTGTTTTTATTTCTTGTAAATATACAATTTTTTGCTTTTGGTTAATGGTGTTTTGTTTTAGTATCTGCAAAGTTTGTTTATATTGAAAGTGGTCATTGTAATATTCATTTTAGGGGGCTAAAATCAAATATTCTACACATTCCAAGGACCAATTTCAATATGAAAAGTGTATGTTTGGTTTTGAGTGAATATATTTTGTAAAATTGGTTCTAGTTTGAAGTGAGTTGAGAGGTAAAGTGATTTATGTTTGGATACATTCGTGTAAGAGTGAGTTGAACAATAAATTTAAATGTTAAAATCAATTCTAGAATCAAAACTCCAAATTCTAGCTTCAAGTAGAATCAATTCTCCTCAAGATCAACCAAACATGTCAAAATCAATTCTACACCTCCAGGATCAATTTCTCTAGAAGTGAAACCAAACAACACTAAAGTTTGTAGGTGATGTAACTGAAGAACAAGGACTAAAAGATAAACATTAAATTTATAGCGACTAGAACCAAAACTCTTGATACTTGTAGATGACTATTTGCATATTTAAGCCTATTATTATCAGTATGGCTATTATCAACTTCAATTAATCTCTGTTGTTTTCTGTTTAGGACTGTAAGAAGACTTTTCCTTCAGCTTTATGTTTGGGAGGCTCATTGCAAGCTGTCACACGTTCTATTCATGGCCGCGGTAATGAATTAACTTCATCCAGTGCCTTACTCTACATTGCAGTAGTACCATGCTTTAGAATTGTAGTGTAGCAGCAACACGACTATTTTCATGTAGGTCCCACCACTTTGAGAATGAGTAACATTACTCTCATGATTTATTATTAGAGTATTGAAAAGATGGTAACAGAGAGTGTGTTGCTTGTTGCTCCAATAGTATCTATTATCAATGAAAAACCAACACAGACTCAACACCAGCACTGACACATAGACACTGATAATAATTTGAAAAAATGAATGTTTTTTAAACGTAACCACATTTGTTGGTGGTGTGTCAGTGTTAGACACCAAACATACCTTTGAATCTGAGGTGTCAGTGCTACGTAGTGATTCCCCGGCCACTGCACATCATTGGCATTCATTGCTATTGCTGTTATGCTATCACATTGATCACAGGTTTTGAATATTGTTGTAATTGTCAGCACTTTAACTTTGTTGGAAATTCCGCTCTTACTGTGGTCCGCCCCTAGCCATCTAATTGTGGCATTTGGGTTGTCTTAATTGCAGCCTTCAACACCTTCATTTTGTTGAGTTTGAAGGGGTGGATTTAGTCCGACATTGCTTAGAGATATGACCTGTGTAGTGTTTATAAAGCATGGGCAGCCCTCACCTTACAAAGTAATTTTGTAAGGATGAGTTAAGCCCAATACAAAATCTGAGAAACATTATTGCCATTCAGTTTCATTTTAGTTATCTAAACCCATCTAAATTTTAGTTTCAATTTCCATTTTGTATGTTTTTAAATTTAAATTGGGAAAATTGTGTTTTTATGTGCAAATTAGTAGTTATTTTTAGAGTTCCCTTTATATTGTGGTATGGATGAATAGAAGAATAAAGAAATTGTTCAAAAGATGGGACCATTTGACTTGACTATTTTGTGCCTCCTAATAATGCTAACGAAACCCTAATTGTGGAATGTGTTTTTCAGTTTTCAACTAATTGAGTAGGGTGACATTATTGTGAAAATGATTGATTCCAGGTGGCATAGAGAAGCTCATTGTCATGGATGCATCCCATGACATGGTACAGCGTTGTAAAAATGATTACCATGCATCTAACAACGAAACCATTGAGACGACATTTGTGGTTGGTGACGAAGAATTCTTGCCTATCAAAGAAAGGTACAAGAGTTAGCTTTGTATTTAATTATAATTTTATGCTTAATGTGTAATGATGATTTTACACATGATATTGGTTTGATATTACAAATTTCCTTTTGAATTGTGCTACATGTATCATTCCAGCTCAGTGGATTTGGTTATTAGTTGCTTGGGGCTGCACTGGACTAATGATCTGCCAGGAGCAATGATACAAGTAAACTTTCTTATACTGTTGTGGTCATTGATGTGCTTATTGGCTTGATTGGTATTTGACTTCACCTTTTTCTGTTAATCTCTTAAAAAGAGCATCAAATGATGCTAAAAAAATGCAAGGAGGCAATACTATGACATTTATTGTTCGGTTTTCTGTCTCTTTAAGAGTATGGTGGGGTAAGGGTTGGTAGAATCACTAACATATTTAAAGCACAGATTGTGTATCATGATATTTTATTGTCTTTTTAAAATCTTGTTCTGTAGTCGTTAAAAGGATCAATTTGGTGCTGTCGTAATATTTGGGCTGTCTTAGTGTAATTCAGAACATCTTAGATTACCTTATAGTTTTATCTTTTGGGTGGTTAAGGATTCTAAATATTGATCTCGGTGGATTTGGAGAAGTTTTAATTTTTGCCCTGTATAATGGCATGATAGGAAATTTCTACCGATGATCCTTCCGACATGTCTCTTATTCTTTGGTTGTTCAGCATTCCAACCAGCTTTCAGTTTGATGGTCGTTCTAGCTATCCTGTTGAGTTTATCTTTCTAGCTAAGCTCATCTCTAGGATGTTTCCAGCATCCCTCAGCTGTTTTTCTTGCCATGTCTTGTGAAGCTAATTATATATTTTCTTTTTAAATGATTTATTTGTAACAAACTTTAACCTTGATAACTTTAGTTTGAGGGGGAGTATTTAGAATACCGTGAGATACTGTCTCCGTCCCTACATATAAGAGTCCTTTAAATATTTCACATGAATTAAGAAAGTTGGTTAATTTAGTTAGTGTTATTAAATTTGGTTGCAATTTGTATTGTTTTACCTAATTACCCTTAGATTTATTGGGACTAAACATCTCACTCTTCCACCTAATTAATTTGTCTTGGGTTCATCCCCCAACTCTTTCCCAATCAGTACATGAAAAAGACGAAGTATCTAAGGGCATTTTGGATAACAAATCATTACTGCCATAGGGAATTTGGAGGGGATCATATAAAAGCAAACGTCAAATTTCTTAAAAGAATTGTACATATAGGGACTATTGGAAAAACCAAGTCCCACATTGATTAAAGATAGAGCCTAATTAGAGTTTATAAAGAGTGGCACCCCTCACCTCACAAGCCGGTTCTGTAAGGACTAGTTAGACCCAATATAAAAACCTAATAGGGACAAATCTATCTAGTATTTTATAATATTTGTAAGGATGAGTTAGGCCCAATATAAAAACCTAATAGGGACAAATCTATCTAGTATTTTATAATATTTGTAAGGATGAGTTAGGCCCAATATAAAAACCTAATAGGGACAAATCTAGTATTTATACTATTTAGGTTGTATCTTTGAATAATTTTGCATAACTTAGATAATTTCTCGGGATTGATTTCCATATTTCTTTGTATTTCATTTGTATTTTTGTTATTTAATTAGGATTAAATCTTTGTATTCATATGAATAAGGGTTAGTTGAAATTTTAGAAAAAATTTATAGTTGAATTTTGCAGCTGCAAGTCTTTGCTTTTAGCAGTATATAGAAAACTTTTATATGCAAAAAATCATTTTGTTCCTGTCATCCAAATTTCAGTTATAATGCCATATATTATTATTCTAATGCGATATTTATGTTTCACAGTCTATGTTGGCATTGAAGCCTGATGGTCTATTTTTAGCAGCTATCCTCGGAGGAGAAACGTTAAAGTGACTGTTACTATATTTTGAGATTTATTTGGAACACATGTATGGAGCAATTTTATGACATTTGTGCTGCTATCAGGGAACTCAGAATAGCTTGTACTATAGCACAAATGGAACGTGAAGGAGGAATCAGTCCCCGAATTTCACCTTTAGCACAGGTATGCATTATTGCAAAATCTATTTATTTAGTAGTTAAGATCCTTAGCATTTTGAATGAATGTAATGGTGTTTCTTTCAAATAGAATAGCGTGGTTCTGTTAGACCCCTGATTCATAATACTAAGACCCACACTTGGAGAGTATAGACAAGAAGATCTAGGATTTGTAAACAGGGGTGGGTTAACTAGTGAAGATCGGTTACACAGTTAATTTTGTTTATCATTTCATAGGTGGTAATTCTGTTCTGTCACTTTGTTACCTGAATTTTCTGAGGTAGTTATCTTAACATGGCTGAGTGGGAATTTACAGGGATCCCATAGTAATCTTTAGGGGGGACTTTTTGGGTGTCTAGTAGAAACCGATGTCACTTGCCTTGTGAGAGCTTAGCTCTGGGGATTGATGTGTACAAGTTTGCTGCATTGTTATTGTAAGCTTTGCAGAATGCAATAAAGTTGTTTTTTCAAAACAGCATAGCTAAATTAATGTCACATTAAATGATGACCAATCCTTGTCAGTTGGCACTCTAAAACATGAAGTTCATGTTTTTGTTTGAAAATGACTCCCCATCATTGTTGGTGGTTAGTTTAGAAGCAATTAGTTTGGAGCTATGTTATTTGAAACAAAATGGGACAACAATTTAGTTGATTAACACAGTCCAAATACATGTTTTTTTTTTTAAGAAGCTAAACTACAAACCCAGATTGGCACAGGGGAGAATCGAACCTGAGACCTTGAGGAGGAGAATACTCCAAGGTCCCTAGCCAACACCACCAGGCCAACCCAAGTGGGATTCAAACACATGGTTAATTACATTAGTCGATGATTAATGAAGATAACAAGGTGCCATAACTAATTTTAATCATCCATTGAACACAATTAACCATGGTTTTGATTTGAACGTCATTAATCTTGATTTTCTGATGAACATTACTTTCTGTTTTGCATTATATTATGTCTGAATATTAGTAGGAATATACTTTGATGGTTAGTTAAGAGTATGCCTTTAGTTGTGTATTATTCTATTTTTTAGACATCATCATATGTGTACTGTATGAAATGTTTTTATTATTTCCTTAGACTTCAACATAGCAGCCGTACTGCTGCCAGCTGCACCACTATAGTGTTTTGGGGTGTGGCTGCTACGCTATGCCATCTGCTACCGACTACATGGATTTGAACACATAAATATCATGGTCAATGACGTTCAAAATCACGGTTAATTACATTCAGTAGATGCTTAATGAGTTGCGGCACCTAGTTATATTCATTAACCATCTACCAAATGTAATTAATCACATATTTGTGATGCGTTAATCATCTAAGTTGTTGTCACAATTTGTTCTCAAATTTGTGTATCAAAATATGATGTCGCATAAGCTTGTTTGTCACGTATCTTTCATTGTAACTTTAATGCTTGTAAAGAATAGTTGTATTTCTTTACGAGTAAAAATATAAAACTGGAAGCCTGGACTGAGAACCCCTTTTGTCCTCCATTTTTAGGTTCGAGATGCTGGGAATCTTTTGACTAGGGCAGGCTTCAACCTTCCAGGTGTTGATGTTGATGAGTATACAGTTAAATATCCAAGTGGTGAGTGTTTCCACTTGGTTCTATAATTGAATTATTCTAAGTGCATGACCTGAATTAATCAAGTTTTGAGATCTCCTCAAAGTTTATTTACTGAGATTCTTCCGTAGTTTGGAATTCCAACTATGGTTGATGACCAAATTAGAAGTTAATTGCTGTGATATGAGCACGGCTGCGTTTAATGTTGACGAAATAGGTGTATAGGAAGTAAATAATGGTCATAAGGAGTATGGTGGCTTTATATAAGTTATAATAAGATTCTTTCAAGTTGTCACCAGTTCTTTATAATATATGACTTCAATAACCTTTTTAATCTTGTGATTCATATTTGTAATGGTTGTTCTCATCTCTTCTTATCGCAGCCCTCGAGCTTATAGAGCATCTCCGTGCAATGGGTGAAACAAATGCACTTTCCCAAATGAATGCGGTAAAGTTTTTCTTTTCTTTCATACCAATGATTGTTGAATAGAATTTCATTTTATCAAATTGTGAGCCTTGGTTTTTGTTTGATGTTTGATCTATTCTGAAATGAAGTTGTGCATAAATGAAACAGATCCTGAAGCGGGACACAGCCTTAGCTACTGCAGCGATTTATGATTCAATGTTTGCTTCAGAAGATGGCACTGTACCTGCAACCTTCCAGGTAATCAAAATAGAAGCTCATTTTTTGCATAAGAAAACTAGAAGTGTTCATAAAAAATGTCTTCATGATAGTATTTTAAAAACCGGATTACTCCCTAAAACCAATTAGAAGAATGGCTCAAGCTTAAGATTTGCAGCTAGTTTTTTTCAGTGCATGTATTTTTATACAATATGTTCAAAAAACCTGAAAGTACGCATCATGACCAAAGGGGCAATTTTTCTTCTTCTTATGTTAGAGTTAATAGGACAAAAGATAAAGCACATTCTCATCCGTGGGTTCATCGAGTCCTTTTAAGTCAATTATTGTGTAAAGATGGTGCTACTGCTATTTTGATTCAAGTGCAGTAAGAAATCTAGTTATTCATGCTTTCGATCTTAAAAATGCTATTAGTTTTTAGATTAGTGTGGCATCTTTTAGATATGAAAACAGTATTTATGGCCATTATATCCAAAAGAAACTGAACCAATTCAGCTGGGACCAGTTTGCATGGGTTGAGCCATTCAACCCCAGGTTTCTGAGGTTTGATTATGGTCAATGGACCAATTCTTGGTCTTCCTGCTCCAAACATTCTGTTCAGTACACACAAAAAATTTAGGGAATATGAAAAAGCTCAAGAATATTCTACTCTCTTTGCTTGTTAAAGTTAAAAAGACTCCTTGAAAATTTAATTGGCATAAAGTTAATGAGTTGGATCCAAATATGGTTTATGATCGAACATTATGGCGTAATTTGATTCATGTAGCCGACCCCATTTAGTGGGATAAGGCTTGGTTGTTGTTGTTTTGTCGTGTCCTTCCATATTTAAACCCGATCGTTTAACTCCTTGAAAATTTAATTAGCCATAAACCAACCATGACGGGGTTAATGTTGTCTTGTGCATAGGATGTTGTGATGCAAAATAATAACCTTATAGCTCTGTTGATACTACTAATTATAAACAATGTGGTCAACGAAATTCATACTCTACTTCATAGTAACGACTAGACGTGTTCCATTTCTTTTTCTCTGAGAGAGGCAAATCGTTGTGCTCATATGTTTGTCCAATACGGGCATTCAATTCAATTTCATATTACTGTAGTTGATTATGTTCCTGCCTATGTGTACAGCTTATTGTAACATGTGACGCTGGTGGTGTTTATCATTAATAAGTTAGCCTTTTCTATCAAAAAAATTATTAACAATATGGTCATCAATATGTTTAAATAGGTTATATACATGACGGGGTGGAAGGAACATTCTTCTCAACAGAAACCAAAACGAAGAGGATCAGCTACTGTTTCTTTCAAGGATATTCAAAAGCAGTTTGGCAACCAGAGTTGATTTTTTTTCCTTTCATTTGATTATCTCCCTTATGTATCAAGGCAATAAAATTTATGAGCACTCTTCACAGTATCGGTTATATGTCAAAGTTTTAATTTATGTATCAAGACATTTAAATTCATGAGCACTCTTCATTAGTATGTTATATATATCAAATGCTGGTACTTTTTTTTCTCTCTTTCTAAGATATCAAATGTTGGTGCTTGTTATGTTTGATACACAGTACATTATATTTATTATTTACTTGATATATATTTTTTCCCTTCAAATTTCACCATTAAATATGCTTAGTCTAACATCGCAGTTCCCATGATATTAATAATAATAATTTTAAGTTAGGAATTAACAGCAAAAAATTAATTGATGAATACATTTTTTGTTGGGTAGTTCGGGGGAGCCTCCTGGACCACAAAAGAGGACGGCATCACATCTCCATCTAAAACCTTAATGATTTTAGATATATAGATCATCTATCATATATGTGTGTGTGTTTGTGTGTGTCCAACATTAAACCAATTGATAAGTCATGTGAGAAATCATTCACACTTGAAATTCAACAATTTTCCCTTCATGTATGAGTTCACACCTCCTATACTTCATCCAGACACCAGGATCCCACTCGCGCTTTCCCACCAAGCTGAACCAAAACTTTGATACCACTTGTTAAGGAGTTTGAGGGAGCGACAAGAGCAACAATGTGACAATGCTGCAGGACCACAAGCAAACTAAAATATTAATATCCCTTTCTTTTCTAGCATCATGATGACAAACAACCAAAATAAGAATCATAATTTAAATCATCATGCAATCTTTTGAGAAATTTTTTAATCTATCAATCCATATTACGTCCATCCGTTTGAGAATCCTGCAACAATTTGGGTCTATCCTCCATCGGAGGGAAAACTATTATGTGAGAGCGTTAGAGATGAAAAGAGAAATGGCAACGAAGAACAAATACAACTTTGTTGAAGTATTAATCAAGATTTTCAAAGAAAATGACCTAAGTTTTGTTACATGGGAGAGATGCAATAACCTAGTGCATTCGTTGATCATCGATTCTACAACTCAGGCAATCGCAGAAAGGATAGTATTGAAAATATAATTAGTTTCTGAAACAATTTGAAGAATTTTTTATGATAGGTGATCATAATCGAGTTGCGCAATTTCAGCAGGAAATTTCGAATCTAAAGCATGGTAATAAAAAAAATCTCTGAATAATTTTATTGAATTGCAACTTCTCTGAATATGATATAGTACCAAGTTTTGCTACTACCTTATTTGGTTTGCTCTAAAATAAAAATAAGTTTTTGTTTCTTCTTTTAATATTTTGTGTTTCATATATTTTTGCTTGATTTGTTTTGGGGGTTCTTGTTGGATTTAAATTAAAATATATATACCATTATAGAATGACAACTACAAAGATAACGTATTAATTACTAACTTTGATAGGATTTTTCCCTAGATAAATTTGGATTTAACAATTCCATCATTTTTCAAATTTAAGGAGTTCAAATTTAAAAATTAACAACAAATTTTTTCTTTTTTTGTTAGCAGTATAATCTTTTCTAAATTCAAATTTGAATTTTAAAAATAAAGGCTTAATATATAAACCGAAGTTTAGATAAGTTTAAATAAGAAAAATTGTAAAATTGAAATTAACAAATTAAATTAAACATTGATATAACGCAACAATGAATAAATCTAAACCAACCATAGATCATAGATTCAATATCTGACTCTTGAATATGAAAAAAATTTGGTTAGCAGAAGATAAAATAAAAGCACTTTTTAACTAAGAAATTAAACACTTTGTTCAAAATCATGCAACAAGCAAGTAACTTGGAAAAAACAAAGTGCATACAACAAACTTGTATTTATTTAACTTATCATGAATTTTTGTCAACTAAAAATTAATCGTCCATATAGTTGAAGTGTTTATTATGTTTTAAATTTAGCTTATACAACCCTAACAAAATCAGTTGATATATAAATCAAGGGAATCAATACTATTAAAACATCTAATTTCTTCCATTACTATGAAATAGTTTGTTATTTTAGTACAAACGAGTTTATTATTTAAAAAACACAATGAAATATCTATCATAATAGACAACTTTCAACACAATTTTTTGTGGAAAAACTTGCTTTGCTTGACTTGATTATAAGACAAGCATAAAATAAATATTTCCATTACAAATTGAAAGCAAATACATCATTAATATGTCTCTCCTACCACCCAAAACAAAAAATATGTCTCTCCTACCTTACCTTTCTTTCCATAATAACTAGCATAACACCTAACCTTAATCCCCATAGTTAGCATAACATATTTGCCAAGCCAACATAGAATCTAGAATTAATTAATAATTTACAAATCTCATCAATAACCAGGCAGCTAAAATTTCTGCCGAACATACTAGAAACTAAAAAAAAAAAAAAAAAACAAAAAAATAAAAAAAAAAAAAAAGGGAGAGAAAAAAAAAAAAAACAAAAAACAC